>JAABUK010000958.1_pt1 | contig 57474 bp, 89 predicted proteins | sample 5559141 | NCBI WGS metagenome assembly JAABUK01 (sample SAMN10711869, study PRJNA513367) | rock metagenome | isolation source: Antarctica rocks | place: Antarctica: Victoria Land, Pudding Butte nord | collected 2016-01-03
CACACTGGCTCCAGGTCAGATTGCCTTTGTTGCTGGTGGCATGGCAGCAGCAGGAGGCAGCGTTGTCAAGGTTCCTCTAGCAGTGTGCATCAGATCAGTTCAAGCAGGGGTCTACCCTAATGTCTTCAAGGCAGCTGGTGCTATCACTGAAGCAGCTGGTGTCAGAGGCCTCTTCACTGGCTACCTGCCCACTCTGCTGGAAGATGTCCCTGACATGGCTTTCAAGTTTGCTGCTTATGAGACCCTAAGGCAGGTCCACCGCCGTCTGAATGATGGCAGAAAGGCCAATGTGCAGGTGAGCGCCATTTTGCTGCATACTTCTGCCGTGAGCGTGCCTGTTTGCTTTGCATGCACTTCTACATGATCTCAGATTCACTGCAGTGTCCTGTCTCCAGTGTCTGTGCCATCTCCAGGCTTCTTTCAGAAGCTTGCTACTGTGTTGCAATGGTTTCCAATGTAAGGTTGAAAGCTTTACCCTTTCTGACAGTGTGGAGCCTCTGCATGCACTCAGCATATCCAATTTCATGAAAGCAATGTGCTGCAGGAAGACTTTGCTATGGGTGCTTGCGCTGGAGCCTTTGCAGCTGCAGCCACTACTCCACTGGATGTCATTAAGACAAACATGATGTGCACTGCTGCCTCGCGCCCCACCATGATGAGTGCCTCTCGTGCAGTGCTTGCACAAGGAGGTCCCAAGTACTTCTTCAGGTATTGTAGTGGCCTGTGTGGCAATAGTTGTTTTGCTAGTATGACAGTGCATTGCCAAGTCAGGCCAAATGAGGGCTCTGCTGTGTGAAGCCCATTGTTGTGCTCTGGCCATTCATTTGTGCGATCATTGCTACGTAGCTGCCCAAAAACATTGTTTGTGAGGCTCAATGCTGTTGTAGTCTGCTGTTTTGTCCTCTCAACCTACAACCTGCCACCAACTTGATAAGGCTGCCTTTCTGTGACACTTTGTCAATAAGCACATGCATTGCATTGAACATCTTGCCTGTATGTGCAGGGGAGTCGGAGCGCGTGCGTTGTCCAATGGCATCAACAGTGCAGTGTTCTTCTGCTTCTTCGAGGCTTTGCGTGCCACGTTTGCCAAGAAGAAAGAGCAGGTACAGCACATTCTCATCATACACCTTGCTTCCTGAGCACACTTGCAACCAGGTGTACTTAGCAGAATAACTGTAGATCATGCCACAGGGCAGGACACCTTTGTGGCTTCGTTATAGGTTATTTGGCATGCTCATACTTTATAATTGCGGAACCAGCACTCTGTACATGGGGAATCTGTCTGTCTGTTGTCCTCGCAGACCTTGTGAGATGATAATTGCTGATCTTTGCTGATGTGTACAGGCACGTCGTAGAGCTGTCACTGCATCCAGAACCCGTGCTGGCAGGCCAATGCTGTCAACCTGTCACCAGACAGGCTTGGGAGCTGATGTCAAGTTTGGCAAGACTGTGCAGCCAGCAACCGCTTCGCTATCATTTGCAACTGGGCCAGCTTTGGAGCTGTCTTGATAAACGGTGAATTGGGGCATGTGGGTGCATCTCAAGTGTAACAACAGTTTCTGGACCTGATGTTGGGTATTGATGGTGACTGCAGATTTGATGTATCAGGAGATGTTTGACTGATACGGCCTTGTGTTCAGGGCATCTTGTGTTGTGATTTAGGGAAGGAATCAACTCTTGCAGCATCAGCATGTTTGTCTTGTGACTGAGATGCAAGTCGGAAATGAATAGTTTGAGCAGAATGAGAATTGTGAGACAGCGCTTTGATGATCACATTTCAGTGCAAATGAATTTGTATAGATCCTGTAACAAACAAAACGTGGACCCTTTGTAGTCTTTACATGCATCCAAGCATATATCCCAATATAGTCTTGAGCATCAGGGTTACGACGTCAACCAAAGGGCCTAACTTGATGAGCTGATACATCTTATTCTGTGTAGTGCATCACAGCAGGCCTTCACTTGAAGATGTTCGTAATGAGATGCGTCCACTCAGGCATCACTACAGTACACAGCTTCAATCGGGGCTGTATTGTTACATGTCACAGCTTAAGGTGCTGCAAAGGACCTAGCGAAAACACCAAAACATACACAGATTGTATACAAGATATGTCACGCTTCAGTTAGCGACTGTTGTCGGTTGAGCATAGTCATGACACCTAGGAAGCCTTTCTAAGCCTTTTGCGACCCTCAACAGCTTTGGTCTCAGCTACAGGCTTGAGAGCCCTGGTGGTCCTAGCTAGAGATGAATCTCTAGAGGAATGTCTGGACTCTGATGCTCGGTCTTTGGACCTCTTGACATGCTTTTCCTGGGCAGCACTGCTGTGATCAGACTCTGAGTCTGCTGGCATGGGGTTCTCGTTGTTTCCTGCCTCATCAGAATTGCTGCCGTCAACCTGCATGAAGCACATAGCACTAGTACATTGTGATGGGAGGATCCTGCAACCTGATTTGAATTCGTTGAGGAGACTAGCATTGCAACACAGACAGAAAAGAAACATTGAACAGCAACTTTGCAGACACCGAAACCAATTTTGTCACATGCTTTAAACACCTGCAAACTTGCCTTTGCAACAGAGGACGCTGGGCTGGAGTCATTAGGCTCAGAGTTGCCTGACCCAGATGCACCCTCTGCTTCGTCCTCTGAAGAGGAGTAAGTTTCCTCCTGAGCTTGGCTGCGAGTTGTACGCATGCCTGCAATGTAAAAGAGGTCAGTTGAGCTGCTGTAATGCATGACAAATGTGATGCATAGGCAACATCTCAACCACTGCCCAAAAGCAGCAGCTACATGTAAGGCAGCTTCCTTCCTTGTGGTGAAGGTGCCTTCAGCCAAACTTTGAAGCTGAAGGCTTGCTTGGCAGCATGCTTGCGCCAAAAAGGCTCAAGCATACTATGCACACTACCGGACAGTATCACAGCCGCTATGCAATGAGGTTACCCAAAAGGGTTTGAATGCACAGCTGAACCTCTACCCCTTGTTGTTGGACCTTCCTTGGGTTCTGCAGCCTGGGGCTTTAGCCGACTGCTGCTCCTAACTGCCCTAGACCCACTGCCCCTAATAGGGCCTTTCTGAGGCGCTGGCTTAGGCTTGAGGGTCACTCTGAGGGCTCCTCTGGTGGCCCTGCCCCGGGTGGCCAGGGCATCCTCCTGCTCTTGCAGTCTGCGAGCCAGTGCTTCATCATCATTCAGCCCTTCTTCTTCATCTGCATAACCACGCAAGTTTGCGCATGTGGATAAGCTGCAACGAAAACATGGTTTCTGCATAAATGAGGGGGCTCCTTGTGTTGCCAAAGACTGCTGCATAGAACCACAAGATGGTAATTTTGCACAGAACCTGCTCATTGTCCAGCGAGTTGGCTCATGGCCAACCAGATATTCAGCATTCACACATGTCAGAGACTGCTGCTGCAGAAGAACACAGATGCAATATATAAAAAATCATTTGAATGCTCTGCATGTGTGTCTTAGGACAATATGGTCACTGGCTCTGCTTGGCCTCTGCTGGCATATGCTATATGTATGTACATATATAGCATGTACCATATGTATATATATATATATATGTATATGTATGTATATGTATGTATGTATATGAGTGTATGTATATGAGTGTATGTACATATGTGTGTACCACACACACATATACGGTGATAAAAGCTGTATGGTCTGTTTGGTGCAAAGTGGCACAAGCTGGCTCACCTGCATGCTTGGCTGCAGCCCGTGTACGCTTGACACCTGCCCGGGGTGGCTTAGCAGCTGCCTGCTCTTCTTCTGCACTGTCCTCTGCATCACCAGACAGCTGCTTACAAGTGATGCACAGACTTTGGTGAAACCACACTTCCAACAGGTGCCGTCAGGTCTATGCAACGCAGAGAAACTTGCTGGCAAGGCAGATTGTAGACACTGGACAAAGGCAGGACAGCATTTTTTAGCAATATGACCACAGGTGGCGACTAGCAAGGGCATGATGATTGCCACAAGACATACAGGTAGAGGAGGGTACCCTCAATAATCTTTGGGGCAGGAACAGCACATTCTGGCGCTGAAGAACAGGCATGACACAGCCGCATGAGCAAGCACGTTGTGACATAGCAGTACGCCACCAGCACTTCTTGACTTGCAATGCTGCGCTGGGCTATACTGAGCCAATCTAGCATATGCTACACCACACTTCTAGTCCAGTCACGTGCTACACTGCAGGGTCACCAGACAGCAGCTTCTGGGGCTCAAAACATGATTTGATGTGCTCCATTTATTAGCGTTATTCTGTATATGAAAAGTGTAAAACGATTAATTTGAATGTTTATGGAAATTGAAACACTGAAAAAAAAGAATTTTTTTTGGGGGCCTAAGAGGCTGTATCAGCATGATGTTGCGGACTGTGACAGCAAAGATGGTGAGGTGTGACCTGCAGATGGCTCTGCAAGGGCTCCAGCAGCCTTACGCTGCCTGAAGGAGTAACCCCCACCCGCATGTGCATACCCACCCACCTCCCTCGTAACTGCTGCAGCAGCTGCTGCAGCGCCAACAGTCTTCTTCACAGCGGCCTTGAGAGCATGCAGACGCAGCTTGACAGCAGCAAAAGATCCTGCAATGCAGTGCAAAGGCTCCTTGGTTGAGCTGTCACCTGACATCAGGGATGAGTCTGATTGGCTCATCCAACAGCTGTTGCATTTCAGGCCAAACTTCAGAGATGCATGTAATCCAGCAACACTTTCTGGGGCTTGGAACATGTACTGGCGTGCTTTGGAGGTCATCTACATGCAGATGATCTCGATCACTGAACAGCAGCATATTGCTATTGAGGTCAGGGATGACACTCAGTGACCCAGGTAGCCCCTCATAAAGAAAAGAAAAGAAGCAGCTACCCGAATATTGTACCAGGCTGCCCAGGTGCCCCTCATGAACATATCAGCCCAGCTGCTGCTACCCAGCTGCAGTGGGTACTTTTCCAATGCACGCTGTATCACCTTGTCACTGCAGATACATCTGCATGTCTATGACTGCAGGCTTAGGCTTGGGGTATACCTGTAGTGGTTGGGCTGGGAGCAGGCATGTTGCAGATGCGCCAGTGTGGCTTGAACCTCTCATTGCGCAGCATGTTCTCCAGCAGCAGTGTTGCTGCCATGAGCTCCTGCAAGACACAGCCAGACAGATCGGTATATGTGTGCTGTGTCAAATCCAGCGGCCCAGTAGCACACTTGGTGTCTCTTCAACTTGACACCGAAAGGTGCATTGTTTTCTTCTGAATCAAGTCGACTGTACTGAGACATGGCACAGCAAGTCTGCAAGTCTGCGATGTAGGATTGAACAGGCAAATCTTGTCTGCGCCCTTTTGTAACGTGAAGACATCCACTCTCTCGCAGCGCACTTCCTGATTGCAGATTCTGGCTGCTAAGTACACAGCTAGGGGCAGCCAGAATCTGCAGTCAGGAAGTGCGCTGCAAGAGAATGGATGTCTTCACATTGCAAAAAGGAAGTTACCTGAGAGCGCATGGCTGTGACCAGCAGGAGCTGCCACTGCTGCTGACGAGCCTCACTGCCCTTCACAGAATCATATGCTTCAGGGGCAAGGCCGCTGGCAAATGCCCCTATCTCGCCTCTGCATCTGTACAGCCAAGTCACAGAATCAGCTTACTATTGATGAAGGGAACAAGGCAGCCTGGATGGCATGGGCTCTAGGACCAGCAGTGTCTGTCCATTGACGCGTGTGTGCTGTTGCACAGTGCTCAAGTGAGAGCGCTGGGACGGCCCTGAGACAGGTTCACTTATAAGTTACAACTGTATCAGGCTTCTGTCGTGCTTGCCACCTTTACATCATTGATACCCATGCTGATAGCCAATTGCATGTTATTTGGGAGGGTGACTGACCTTTCAAGCTCACTGGTTGGCAATTGTTCAACAGCCTGCTTGGCTGTCTCAGCTTTCTGACCTTCCTCTGATTTTGCTACATCGATTGGATCAGCTGCTGTTAGCCTTGAAGACTCGGGTTGAAGCCCTGAGATTTGAGCACTTCTTGAATCCTGAGCTGGCGCTGTGTCAATATCCATTGGACTAGGGCCAGTGAGAGCAGAGGCTGGAGCAGGGGCAGCTACAGATGGCCCTGCTGGGGCAGTAGCAGCCATGCCCTCAGGGGCACTTGAAGCAGCCCCTGCTGGGGCAGCTTCTGCTTGGATGGTTGCAGAAGGCTGCTGTGACTCCTCTTCAATTTGTGTGGAAGTTGCTAATGAAGCTGATGAGGCTAGCTTGGGAAGGGCCCTTTGCAGAGCCCTCTGCTTTGCTGCTTCTGCAGTGGCAGCTGCCAAGGAAGCTGCTGAGGGCAACCTGGGACGGACCTTTTGTAGGGCTTTCTGCAGATGGCCTTCTCTGATGCCTGCATGCAAGGTGCAGCTGCCAATCACTGATTTAGTCATTTGCAGTTTGAACATGACCTGTTCTGTCCAATGCAGAATCTTTGTGCTTGAAGACTGCAAAAAAGGTAGCTCATACTTGATAGACACATGTTAGACCTTTGCTAGAATACAGGGAGGATGTCGACGTGGTGTGCTTGGACTCAACTGGATGCTGGCTTGTCTGTGCACACCAACTGACGCCTGGGGACATGACTATCAGCCACATCGACTAATCCATCAATGGCATCAGTAAGCTGCTGCATGAGCCTGACATGTGGCACTGCCTCAGTCAGATCACACACCGTCATGACCCACTGTTGTGACTCATGAAGTACCTCTGTAGTCCAAGAAGGTAATGAGCTTGCCAACATGCTCTGCTGTCTTGTAACAGCCCCATGATTCAGCTTCTCCTTGGTCATCAGGGATCTGCACCTTCCTGCGCTTTGCATGCTGACCTTCTGGGTCGTCACGCTTTGCCAGCTGTCCCAGAGGCAGCTCTTCGTCTTCAGAGTTTGAAGAGCCCCTGGGGTGCCCTTGGCCCTGCCCCGGTGGTGCCAAACACCTCTCAACGTACACCCATGCTGAAGCTGGTATGTCATCAGAGGTCACAGCTTCCGGGCAGCTTCCCTCCAGCAGCCAGTAGCGGTTCCAGTGCCGGTCATAGCCCAGCATGTCTTTGCGCAAGGCACACTTCCTGTGAGGCAAACATTGCAGGTCATGTTGTGAGTATACAGCCAACCTTTCATCGCACTTCAGTGAGTAATGCAATACAAAGTCAGCGCAGAAGCGCACTATAAAACCTTCCATAGCTACGAGGACATCAGTCACAGATCATACAGTCCTTGCGTGTGTAATCTGAATCATGCAAAACCTGGTGCACAAGTTGCAGTTGTGAGTCTGGGCCATGCAAAGCCTGATACACATGCCACAATTGAGAATCTGAACATACAGTATGAGTCCCACCTGATCTCGACTGTCAGCTCTTCAATACGAGCAAGATCTCGCTGCAAATCGGCTGCAGCATCGGCTTCTTGCTTGGCCCTTGTCCTGCACCAAAAGGCACCATGTGAGCCTTGCACGTCTGGGGAGTTGAAGCAGATTGCACACGCCAATGATGCAGACACAACGATGGCAGAATTGGCCAATGGCTTGGCTCAAGCTTTACACCACAAGGCATCATGTGAGCCATGCACAGTTGGGGCATCTGGGGAGATGAAGCAAATTGCATATGACAGTGATGCAGGCACAACAAGGGAAATGGAACCCTGGCTTGGCTCATGATCTGTACCACCTTGCACAGTAAGTGTGCTTGGGAGATCAAAGCAAGCTGCACAAGTTGGTGATGCAGATACATGGAGGGTAGTCACCAATGTGACAGGGCAAGCAAGGCAACGGTTGTTGGAGCTGGCACAAAAGCTGCTTCATGTCATACTATTCTGTTGTCAGAAAGAGAGGTGTCATGGCGTGCCTGTCAGGAAGCTGCTGCTAACAACAGACTGATAGCAGCCTGGATATTGGCCCAAAGTATACATTCCCAGAGTATACATTCAGTGCAAGCTGTGCTACCTGGCATTGCCTTCAAGTTTCTTGGCTGCCTTCTCAGCTGCCTCTTTGCCTTCTGCAGCAGGCGCTGACTGAGCCTCAGCTGCATCTGCAGCTGCCGCAGCAGCCCTCTCCTTCTCTTCCCTGCATACAGCACTGATGCTCGACCACTTTGGACACTTCTGGAAGATGCAATGAAGCATGGTAGCAAGCTAGAAAAGTAGCTATGAGACATCCCTGATACACCTGAGGTAGTTTAACAGCATCTTGACTAAAGCAATCGTTGCTATGGCAGGTTGTGCGTGCATAAAGTGCTTAAACCTTGTTCAGGCTTATGCCAATTCAAGAGGGATTGTGTTCTGCTGCCTCTTATGCTAAACCCCAGGAAAGGCTGTGTCTTTGGCAGCCATGACAGGAGCCTCCTGAGGCATCAGCACTATGCATCTCTCTTACAGCCATGCAAGCAAGCCCAACTCCTAAGCAGCCCGGTATAATACTTGGCTTCTCATTAGATTAACGCCAAAAGGCGTACTCTGTTCTTGTCTGTTCTTTTCAAGCAAGCCCAGCTGCGCCAGCAAGCAAGCAACTGTGCACTGACCGTTTGAGCTTGGTCTTCAGAGCCAGCTGCTCCTTGCGCATCTCCTTCTTGCTGTCCTCGGCATCTGTCAGCTGGTTGCGTGTAATAGCAGCTGATGTGGCAAGGCTGCACAGCAGGACTGCAATCTGCACCCTCTGCCCTGCTGTCAATTCATGATACTCCTGCTGCCCTGCAGGTGAATAAGCATGTGAAGGCATGTTTGCAATTTGATACAAGTCTGACCACAGGCCTTGTGCAGTCAGACGTGTCATCAAATGGTAGGAGGACCGGCTTTATGTGTCACTGGTACCAGACTACTCTGTGCAGTACAGTACAGTAAAAGGTACAGTCACGGTTAAAGGTACAGTCACAGTACAGCACAGTGTAGTACAGTGTAGTACAGTGTGGTACAGTACGGTACAGTACAGTACAATACGGTACAGTGTGGTACAGTGCGGTACGATACAATACAGTGTAGTACATAGCGGTACAGTACGGTACAGTACAGTACAGTGCAGTGCAGTGCAGTGCAGTACAGCACAGTGTAATACAGTGTGGTACAGTACGGTACAGTACAGTACAGTGTAGTACAGTACAGTGTAGTGCAGTACAGTGTAGTACACAGCGGTACAGTACAGTACAGTACGGTACAGTACAGTGCAGTACAGTGTACTACATAGCGGTACAGTACGGTACAGTACAGTACAGTACAGTGTGGTACAGTACAGTACAGTACAGTACAGTACAGTACAGTACAGTACAGTACAGTACAGTACAGTACAGTACAGTGCAGTACAGTGTAGTACATAGCGGTACAGTACGGTACAGTACAGTACAGTGTGGTACAGTACGGTACAGTACAGTACAGTGTAGTACAGTACAGTGTAGTGCAGTACAGTGTGGTACAGTACGGTACAGTACAGTACAGTGTAGTACAGTACAGTGTAGTACAGTACAGTGTAGTGCAGTACAGTGTAGTACACAGCGGTACAGTACGGTACAGTACAGTGCAGTACAGTACAGTGTAGTACATAGCGGTACAGTACGGTACAGTACGGTACAGTACGGTACAGTGTGGTACAGTGTGGTACAGTGCAGTACAGTACAGTACAGTACAGTACAGTACAGTACAGTACAGTACAGTACAGTACAGTACAGTGCAGTACAGTGCAGTACAGTACAGTGTAGTACATAGCGGTACAGTACGGTACAGTACGGTGCAGTACAGTACGGTGCAGTACAGTACAGTGTGGTACAGTGTGGTACAGTACAGAACAGAACAGAATAGTACTGTACGGTACAGTACAATGCAGTGTAGTACAGTACAGTGTAGTAGAGTACAGTGTAGTACAGTACAGTTCAGTGTAGTACTGTACAGCACAGCACTGTGTAGTACAGCACATCTGATACAGTTTGATACAGTACTTGTGCAGTTTGCATAGCTCAATGCAACACAGCTGTAGTGTACAGCACGTTGACTCTGTAAGCAAGACACAAAGCCCTGAGCATGTGACAGCAATCTGACTGGGCAGGAGGCATACCAAGCGCTGCAGCCAGGCTTCTGTAGCAGTCCTCCTGTTTCATGAGGCGGGTGGGCACCAGGCTGCTGTGCATGGGCTCATTGCTGCTGTCCAATTCCAGCTCAGACTTGCATCTTGGACAGAACCACTCCCCTGCAGCGCAGTTCAGAGTCTTCAGACACCTTTGAGGGGCATGTCTGTCTGACATGCTGTGCGTCTGGTCTTGTTCTGAAGTGTGTGTCTGTCTGACACGCTGTGTGATTGATGCTGTTTACAGCTGCATGTCTGTGCGACACGGTGTGCATCTGGCCCTGTTCAGAAGTCGCATGTTGAGCAATGGGCATGCAGAAAGGCAACATGAAGCTCCATGGCATTCAACAGTCAGCATATAGACATTCAGCAAAGCGCATCTCACTGAGGGGCTTTTGGCCTGTTGCCCCTCAGCAACAGGCCAAAAGCCCCTCAGCAGCACACAGTAGTATAGCAGCCTGTGGGGTTGTGAAAGCTGCAATGCATGGGCAGACCTACAAGCTTCCAGACAAGCTTCCAGACAAAAACACCGTAGGTTTAGGATCTTCCCTCTCCCTTTGGGCTGTGACCTATGGCTGACCTATGATTGACCTCTGGTTGGGCTGTCTTAAGAGGCTCCTGTTATGATCGCTGAAAAGCATGGAATTTTCTTTTCTTTTCTTTTCTTGTCTTGTCTTGTCTTGTCTTTTCTTTTCTTTTCTTTTCTTTTCTTTTCTTTTCTGTTCTGTTCTTTGCTTTGCTTTGCAGACAAAACAGGTCCTTTTACTTTGCAGAGTCTAAGGCACAAGGGTGTACATACCTTCAGGCACATCCTCCAGCGGAGGGTGTAGGCAGTAGGTGTGGTACTCGGCATCGCACTTGTCGCACAGCAGGATGTGCTTGCGGTCTTCATCCTCCCAGCACACGCAGCACCCCTCCCAGGGTGCAAACGGCCTGCACAGTCACGCCACTCAAAAGTAACCAAATTTTCTCAATATTTCAAAGTTTGAGCTGCTCAATACAAAGTAAGATAACCAGGTGAGAAGGCAGTCTGGCCCCCGCGCTGGGCCCCGCCCCACAGGGAAGTCTAACACACCTCACCCCTGGGCATCTCTTGTAATTGATGCCAAAAGGGCGTAATCTGATGATTGCTTCACAATGCAAAGACGGATCAGGCTCACCACAGTGATTCAAGAGCCCTACAGCCATGATTTGCAAAATGCCTAAGCTGGTTTGGTGCACTGGTTTAAGCAATGGGTTGTGGCTCAGGGCTGGCTTGTAAAGTATGGCAGATGTAGAGGTTCAGAGGTTAGGAGTCAAGGGTTACTTGAGCCATGGCATCAGATCAGGTGGGGTCATGCAAGTCGCCAGATGCAGGCTAATGGTTGGCTAAGAATGATTTGATGCGTGATTGTGACCAGGAGAAGTAGTAGAGCACCCTCATGGCTTGAGCAAACTGCGGACTGTGTCATGCACAACTAGTTTCAGGGTTGGAGCAAACTTGCAGGCTGTGTCATGCAGAACAGCTTGTCGGGTTGCGGTATACTGCAGGCTGTATCATGCACAACTAGTTTCTAGGGTTTGAGCAAACTTGCGGGCTGTGTTGTGTGCAAATTCTCTCAGTATTTCAGCAATCTGCAAGCTTTGTCATCCAGAACAACTTACCCATCATAGGCAACAATGCAGCTGCCTGCTTTTGTATATCCATATGTATGCTATACCTTGCCAGGTCTTCAACGATATTGATATTCTTCTCATTAGAGCTTCCAGGCTCACTTGAAGTGCCAGGCGATGACTCAGCACTGCTGCCCTTCTTCAGCTTCTTGCCAGGGGTGGGTGCCTGATCAGGCACTGCCAGCCCATGATGCTGACTCAGCAGCCTCTCCATGCGAAGAGAAACCAGATCTGCCATTGCCGATGCGTTCTTGGTGTTCAGTTCGCCAGCAAAAGTGCTGTTACTACGCCTGCTGGCAGCTTGGAATAGATCACAGACAGACTGAACATCAGCTGCAAAGGCATTGACACCTTTGCTGCTATTGGAGTACACACCTACATCACAAGAAAATGATTTCTCTTGCAAGAACTCTGCCTGAGCCATGCGAGATTGGTATGCAACACAGCTTGGAACGGCAGTGACATGACGAAGGCATCCACTGACTGCATCACATCCATCAGACTTGAGGCTGGGTAAAGGATGGAATACACTTCTCTTTATCTCTTCTCTCATCATGCGTTTGCTCATGTGCATTCTGACATGTCACAGCTGGACAAGTGGCTTAGTACAAGCTGCCTCCTACCTGCATCAACTCTGGCTGCCACGGTCATGAGGTCAATTGGGACCCCACTCTTGGCAGCTGCAGCAGCAGACTGGCCGTCAAAAGACAGGCTGCGTGCAGAGGCACGCCCTCCCTCTATCTTTGGACCCTGCAGGCACGAAGACACTGTTGCCATCTGGAAAGCTTGCCAGTTCCTGCTGACAGTGCATGCAATGCTGACAAGAATGAATGTCATAGGATTATCATCATTATCATCATTATCACTGTCACCATCATCATGTGTTGCGTTTTCTAGTAGGGGCCAGGCATGCCTGCCTAGGCATCAATCGCCGATGGTCGTTGTGCAAATCTGCTACTAGCTGTCGGCCAACTGTTACCTGACTGGTCAGAGTGGTTCCACAAAGCCAGAAGCAGACATGCAGATTTCCCTCTTAGCTTCAGTGACTGGTAGCACTGTGGTGATTTGCTGCTTTACAGATGCACAACTGCTGTGCAGCACAGATTGCAAAACAAGCAACAGCATTTTGGCATTCACCACAGCACTGGACATGCCGGCGTGATTGAAGCTAACTCCAGAAAACTCTGCGGAACAGATTGCACAACAGCTGACAGCGTCTTGACAGGTAACAAAGTACTGGGCATGTTGGTGTGCATGGCAGATGCACCTTGATTGAGGCTAGCTCCAGAAGCATCCTGCGGCAGGTGATGATTGCCTGCTTCTGCTCTTCATCGGTAGGCACAGCAGCACCCCCACAAGCAGCCAGCATCTGCTCAGCAGCTGCCAAAGCGGCTGCATCCTGCTTGACTTGGGATGCCTCAGGGGCTGTTCTGGACGCCCCCTGCCAAGACACAGGACTGAAAGGCTCAGCCAGGAGCTTCAGGTGATGACCCATCACAGCACATGCCACAGCGCTGTGGAAACACGTTCAGACAAGGGCTGCGACCATGATGCCAACGTCCTTGGTGTGACATAGCTGCAGTGCAATTAGAAGGACACAGCTGTTGCCTCAAAAGAAAGCCTACGTTTGAGCTACAGGTAGAGTGACGTGTCTGAAGCGAACAAAATTTGCAGGAGTAGGCGCTGCTGCGTATGGCGTTGAAAGCATGGAACAATGGAATGAACTTGGCCGACGTGAGCAACACGCCAGATGCACTGCCAAGAGCTGAACATAAAACCTGGCGCGTTGCAGGCATGCATGCATGCAGTTGCTATGTCTACTAATACGGCATGTGACGCTTCCAGCACAACGAAACAAAGGTAGGAGCATATTGATATTGTATCATATATATTGTTGTTGAATCATCTATCTATATTACATTTATTTTGCTACATTACCAGTGGCAGTCTGGCTGCTCCAGCTTCACTTGGCTCTCCAGTGTGAGCCCCAGCCGTAAGGCTCTGCAGCACTGCAAAAGGCCCTAGAAGGCTCAGGGGGGTGGCCCCTACCAGCGCCCCGAGGGCGGTGTCCAGACCCCCATTGGCTTCTGTTGACTTCACCAGGGCAGCTGTAGCAGCTAAGGCAAAGTAGCGGCGCACCAGCTCTGGCCAGCTGTCACCCTGCAACAGCACAGACACTGTGATTTTGATTTCGTCCTTATACTATCACAATTCGATAGTGATCATTATGAACTGAATATGATGATACAACGATTGACACTATGGTGATTATGATCACTATGAGCATTACAACTTCGTCATGACTGATCAGTGACATCTAGATTCTGGGTTGTCTTGTGGTGTGGCAGACAGCACAACTGACACAGCAGCTGGTCAATCACTGGTCGGTCTGCAGCTTTTCTGCCTTGCACCTTTTTGCCTAATTGAGCTGTTGTCATGCGGTGGTCTTCATGCTGCTTTGTTTGCTATGACCTGCTCAGGCAAGGTATCTTCCTAGAACAAAGACACCTGGCACTAGCACCCCAGCGTTTCTGAATTCAATGTATGAAACGGATGTCATGAATTTACTCACAGTACTTGCAGTATAAATCAGACATATCAAATTCAAAATGAGTACTGAGTGTTCCTATCATGAAAGCGATGTTTCTGTGTCTCCAAGAGTGCAGTAGTAGGGTGACAAGGCGCTGTCGTGCAGCCTGTTCAGATATGTTCAAGCGTAAGTCACCTTGTTGCAAGGTGGCATGGCATAGCGCATCTCGTGCAGCCTGATGTCCAGGTTTTCCTGGCCGGCCACATCTATGGCAGCCTCAAAGGCCTCTGCCACCACCAGCTCCAGCAGTGGCTCATGCACCTCTGTCAGCAGCTGCAGCCAACCAAGTTCATTAATTCAGTCCTTCATTGTCATTTGCTGCAACCAAACAATTGGACCATTCAGTGCTTGAGCACTGAATGTCACGGAACTTGGAACCATGCTTCCAGCCTTGTCAGGTGTTGCGGCCAACCAGCCAATCAGTGCTTCATTTTCAGTAGCTGCAGCCAAGCAGTTCAACCATTCTATTTTGCTTACAAGACATTGTCAAACCTCTTGATCCTATTCCTAGATCTATTGACACGAGTGTGACAGGAACGGAAGGACTGCGTACTTTGACACTACATTTTGAGCAACTTGTTTTTGATTCTGTGTCACTCAAGATATTGGCTTCTAGATTTTCCTTAAGCATCTTTGTCAAGTGCTGCAGCCGACCAGTCCAATCAATCAGTCCTTCCTTGTCAGTAGTTGCAGCCGGCCAGTTCGATCATCATTAACCACAATGGGCTTGGACAGATATGCAGATATGCTGCATCCATGCAGCTGCAGTGAGCATGGCTTGGACTGACAGATGTTGAGAAAACAAGTTGCGGAATATGATGTCTGGGCAGATCTGTCACAACTGTCTGTGACAGGTCTGCCCAGACATAATATTCCGCAACTTGTCTTGTCAATATCTGTCGGTCCAACTGTGTACACTCCATGCATTGTGACAGTGTAATCCAGGAGAATGCATCACAGTCAATGTCACAACATGTGCAGCAATTGCAACTGAGTTTCACCTGCATGTGCTGTTGGCTGTGTGTTGGGTCAGCAAAGGCTGCTTCCAAGTCATCCAGATTTGGCACTTGGTCCACATAGCGTGCCATGAACTCCCTGATCTCAATCAGGCCTGCAGCAGGCCAATAGCTTATACGAAAACGCCCAAAGCTTTGCTGTTGGCAGCTGATGGTGCTGTCCAAACATCATGCATGCAATAACCCATCTGCCCAAGAAGTGTTCACAGCACCTGCCCAAGAAGTGTTCACAGCACCTTCCCAAGAAGTGTTCACAGCACCTGCCCAATTAGTTTTCACAGCACCTCCCCAAGAAGTGTTCATAGCAAGGAGTGGCGGCACTACCTGAAATCTGCTGCGGTGTGAGCAGGCCTTTGCCCACTGGGTCTGCAGCAGGGGGTTGCACGGCAGCTCCAGGCAGCTGACTGTCCTCAACATCTGTGGCTAGCACAGCCACTGCTGCTTGTGCAGGCTGCTGGGCTGCAGCCTCGGATGCAGGCTCCTTCTTGGGCTTGCTGTGGTCTGCTGAGGCATGCTTGGCCTGCCTCTGCTCCTCACGCTCCCTGCAGAAAGGCACCTTGTTGAGCTTGACAGCCTACACATGGTCTTGGTCTGTTACGCTGATCATGGCAAGTTTGTGATTTCACTCCGTGGTCTTGCTGTGGTCTTGCTGTGTGCTGCAACATATGCTGAGAGCACCTGTGCTGCGGGATTGCATACTAACCATGGCAAGCAAGAGGGGCCTGGATTGCTGCATGCTTCATGCTAACCATAGCAATGCTGTGGGACTGCGTAGTGCAGTGTATGCTGTCCAGATGCCTGGCATGCACAGAGATACAGGCATTGCTGTGGTCTGGTGATGGCTACACAACTCAAGATTGCAGGAAGCTCAAGTTCATAGGTGCAAAGATCTTGAGCAAAGATCCTTGTTGCACCATGCATGCAGCTGTTGGCGTGGAGTCTACTTGATGTTCTGTGTTGCATGATATCTGATATAATTTTGCTGCAAGGGACAGAAGCTCTTGTGCAATTCGACAATCTGCCGGTAACCTCTCATGGGGACAATCACCAGATGTGCATATAGCACAGCCTGAGAATTCTTGGCTGGCATTGTTGGGTTGGAAAAGGATGCTCACCTGTGGCGCTGTGCTTTGGCAGCATCCTTCTCTGCCTTTGCTGCCGCCTTTTCTTGCTCCCTCTTATATGCTCTTTCCACCTGCATGACCAACAGTGATTTGGCAAACGTTTTGACCATGCAGATGCAAGATGCATTGATTTTGGAATCGGATACACCAGACCGGATGTGTACTTGCAAAAGTGACTCTTGGTCAAGCCAGATGTAAGTGCAGCGGCCCTGTTCTTTCCGTTTCAGTGCCATTCCGCCCTTTCAAATGCAAAGTGTGCTTGCTGAATCAGTGCTTAAACCTTATTGACTGCCAAAATTTCATCTAGCTTCTGTCTGTACACAGATGACAGCTGGTTACTTTGGGAACGCTTTGTAGCAGTGTTCCCACTTCATGCTGCTGTGCATAGCTTCAAGGTGAAGCTTCCGTAACAACAGTCTGTAATGTGTGTGACGGTGTAACATGTGTGTGACGGTGCTCGAGACCATTTGGTTCCCTTTGCTTCGTGACGATATGTTGTACGGACAGTTCACAGTGACATTTTGTACATTCATTCATTCCCTCGCTGAGCTACTGACTCATTCATTCATTTGATCAGTCATTCATTTGGTCAGTCATTCCTTTGATCAGTCATCCTTTTTATCAGTCATTCACCCATCCATCCAACCATCCATCCAGCCATCCATCCATCCGTGCATGCACTCACTCAGTCATTGATGTATTATTGACTTGTTCATTGATTCATTCTTTCATACATGACTTTGACGGTTATTGGGGCCACCTGTGAACCAACACACAACCACATGTGTATGGAAGCGCCCACTGCTGCACTGTCACTCAGTGTGAGACTGACCTGCCCAATGACCTTATACAGGACATGCTGGATGTCCTTCTCAGACTTGTCCAGGCCAGACTTCCTGCGCTGCTTGGTCTTAGGCTCAGCAGAAGAGGATGCCTTGGCTGCTTTTGCAGCAGCTTCAGCCTCTGGTTGTAGAGGGTCCTTCTCGGTTGGTTCTTTGCTCTGGCTTTGCTCTTTCTTGGCCCTGCATTCGTGACACCGAGTCAAGCACCAAGTAAGGCAACTCATCTACGCTTGAAAACGTCTTGATCTGCACTATTAAGCAGCTGAAGATACATCTCATGCAACACCTGCAGAGACCAGTGATTTGCAAGGAATGCTGAGCAGTGGCAGAGACAAAAGATAAGCATCTTGGCATTGCTTTGTGAGTGCAGTGAAGCATGTTCAACTGCATAAACTCAGCTTGTTGACCAAGGTTTGGCATGCACAGCATGTAATTGTGCACCATCAGCCTGCAAGCTTGTCCCATGCACAATGTGTACTGTCTTTAGCAATATGTAATGGACTGAGTGTTAAAAGCACAAGTCACAGTACAGAACAAGTCCAGTACACAAGCAGTCCAGTCGTGGACTGTGCATGTCCAAAACACCTTTTCAGCTGAGCCTTCTCAGCCTGCTTCTCCTCCTGCCTCTTCCTCTTGGCAGCCGCCTTGGCTTCCAGTCTGGCTTCTGCTTGGCTTGCCTTGGCCTGTGCACTGGCCTCCAGTGACAGCAGCTTTGCACCCTTCTTCTCCAGGCCCTTGCTAGCCTGCATGGTATTATTCAGATCTTGCAGCCCAGTATAATACTCGGCTTCTCATTGAATTGATGTCAAAAGGTTTAGTCTTTTCTTTGTTCATTTGCGATCAATCAGATGCCTCAACTGCAATGTCAAGCGCCAAAGGCTGGGACTGTGGTGGGGCGACGCTCCCAGCTTGGACGGATTCTGATTGGGCTGTCCTGGTCTGTGTACTTGCAGCTTTGCTCTCTGATGCTCTGCAACCTTGCAGGCTATATGCACCGGGGAAGACAATGCTCAAGTAAGGATGTACACTTCAGCCTGCATTGTTCTGTGTACAAGATGTTGTACTGTGCCAGCCACAACATTGCAGAAATGCACCGCTGTGCAGACATTGTGCAAGTGACTGCCATGCTGGAGCTACCTTGGCAGCTTGCTTGTCATGCATCTCCAGCTCCTTTTTGAGGGGCCGCTGCTCAGCGTCCCAGCCCTGGCGCTGCTCCACATACTGGTAGTCTGTACAGTGCTCCTCCACCCCTGCATGCAGACCGCAATCATTCACAGCTGTTGGAACAGAACAGCATGCAGCATGCTCTTGCCTTGGGCCAAAAGCTTGATACCAGGTGATAGGATGTTGTGGCATCAGCCCCTCATGCATACATCAATGAGTGCACGCTGGCTTCAATGTAATCAGTACAAGGGATCTGCGCACAAAGGTACTGACAGGGCTTCCCATTTCACAATTTTGGTACTGTGTCAAATGGCTGGTGTGTGCTGGCTGGCTGTGAGCTGTGCAGATTGCAAGACATGACACATGCTGTAGGCAGCCTGTACGAGGCAGCTTTGAACTCCTGTCAATCCCCTTGCTGTGCAAGCAGCAGAGCAAAATGCAGCCTTCTGGCCCAGCATAGCTTCTTACAAGCTTCCCAAGTGAGACACCCAGAGTGCAGACCCCAGGCCACAGCCAAAAGAGCAAGGGGCTTGCCAATAACACCCTTTCGATGATTCCAAGACCTAACAACCAACTCCCAATGCAGACTGCCTTTCACAGACTGTCATCAGCCCACCTGGCAGTGCTTCAAGCAGCTTCAGCACAGTGACATCAGCCAGACCAAAGCGCTCCAGCCCCCAGATGCCTGCCAGAGGGGCAGCCTTCACCAGCAGCTGCCGCTTGGCTTCTGTGGCTTCATCCACCTGCTCAGCTTCAGCAGACGTCTCTTCATCTGCTTCAGGGTGGCTGCCATTGGCCATGTCAGCTGTGTCTGATGCTGTCACTTCCTGCGGGAGCTTGTCTGACTTCTGCAAAGCAGAAAGAAGATCACAGTAGCTTTTTTGTGTTGTGAAATAGTACATGTAAGTATCTGCCACATAGTGATACATGCAAGTACCTGAGCAGGCCGGTAAAACACTGGGCTTCTCATTTATATGACGTCGAAAGGCATAGTATTTTCTTTTCTTTTCTACATGCAAGTACAATCACCATCACACGCGCAAAGATACTTACAAGTACAACCACCATGAGTGCCATGTGAGTACTTTGTGTGTTCCTATCTGTAATCATGCCACTGTGTTGCTTGAAGATCTGCAAGCAAGCAGCGCGGCAAAAGCGCCAGAGAAGATAGACAGGCAGCAGCTGCCTACCTGGCTCTTGCTAATGCTTGAAGTGCCAGATGGCATCTGCCTGTTAGCAGCCTGGTTCTCCTCAGAAGCCAGGTGACCATTTGCATCTACACTGCTGGCCTCACTAGGGCCATGTGCTGCATCAGCCTCAGAGGCTGTGTCCTGATTAGGCAACCCAGATGAGACCTCAGCCACCCCATTGTCCTCGGGGTGGGGTCCATGTGCAGTGACATCTGCCTGTGATGCTGCAGGGCCTGATGCTGCTTGGGCTGGTTTGTTCTTGAGTGACTTAGACTTGGCTGCTAGTGCTGCATCCAAGCCAGCTTGCTGAATGTCAGACAGCTCTGCCCACATAGTGTCAATGTCTCTGGCACTACTCAGGCTCTGCAGCACATCATTGTGTCAGCTTGGTAGGATCAACCAGTGGCTTCTCATATGTGTGATTCAGCTGATGGGACCTGTGAAGTGTTTCATGCTGGTACTCAAGCTCTGCAGCAGATCAAGATGAACCCTTTGAAGGGTGTGACAACGGCGCTCACCCTTTGCAGCAGCCAAAAGAGAAAAAGCCATATTGTGTTCAATGCTGATGACAAGGCAGGTCAGCAGCCTTAAAGATTAGAGAGTTGGAGCCACTGCATTTGTGATTTTGGCTGAGCAGATGCAGCCTGCACTTGATCCATTGCTGCTGATTGCTGACCAAAAGATGTTGGTCACTGTGATGCCCAGACATGCATTCCAGCTCTGTGTGACTGCTTGACAGTGTTACCCATCAGTGGCTGTCTGCTTCTGTCCATGGCTATGCAATTGACCACTGACTTGCAGTGACGCTCTAGTCAGAGTATGCCGTTCACACCAGCCCTGCGATGCTTTTCATGTAGGATGCCCCACAGTACCTGTACCCCTGATGTAGCCTTACAGCACTGTGTTTCGCAACATTGGATTCTGGTAGTGCTACAACTCACGTGTGCTGCTTGCTCAGCTTGTGGTGGCACCAGGGACACAGCAAAGAGAGGCCCCTCTCCACCTCCATCCAGAATGTCGCACTGGAAGGTCCCTGCTGCTGCATCTTGCCAGGTGGCTTGATATCCCACAGGCCACAGCTGTGTCTGGCTGTGGTAGCTAGGTCTGTCGTCAATGATGCCCAGCCTGTAGATAGCACAGCAACACATTCCCACTGCAGTTGCATGGTGATTGGTAAAGCAGCAAAGCATTCTGACTGCATTTGCATGGTGATAGGTGAGGCAGTGATGGCCCTGTGCCATGCCATCTCAGACTTTGGCGTTTGTGAAGGAATGACTTGCCTGTTACTGTGCACAAGGCTGACTGCAGCCAGCACGTGATTCAGCAAGCACGTGTCCACACAGCATGCAAATCTGATGCGACATGCAGCCCACACACTTCTATACACACTTTCAGAATGACAGGCAAAGTAGTTCAGGAGACTGTGCCGCATGACATATGTGCCATGTTGACTGAGACTGTTGGTGTCCACATAGGGACTGAGGAGGGTACCTGACAACTGTGACTCCATTATCCAGAGACATAGGCAGTTGTTTGCCCAGCTGCTCTGCAGTAGCTTTTGCATTTGCAACAGCTTCTTCTCTGGTGACCTTCTTGGACTGCTGGGCAGCCAGCTCAAGGTGGCGCATGATCTCCTGTCTGGACCGAAATCTCTGCCCTGCTGGATTGAAGTAGTACTGCAGGCAAAGTGACTGTGATGCAATAACTACTGGGTACTGCAGTAAATGGCAAAGTGACCCACATAAGAGCCCAAAGGTGCACACATTTTGGTATGTGATGAAATACAATCTTCTTACTATGCAGAAGCTGCAATTTGCGGAAGTTCAAGTCCTAGCACCAAAATGTGGAGGAACACCAGATGCTGCAGCACATGGCTTTGCAGTCATGCACAGCAACATGCTGATTGATGACTGGGATAGGAAAAGGATGGATACAATGCATTTGTGACAGGTGCCCAGACTGACCGCATCACTTGTGCCAGCTGACGTTCCACTGTTGCGTGTCTTGACCTCGACATGCCACCCAGGCGCAAGCTCACCACCTACATCATTTGAAGGATCAGTTGGCCATGATCGCACATGTTGCATGTAGGCTGAAGACAAGAAACATTGAGCATTTTCCCTTGTGGCTCACACAGGCAGGCTCAGAACAATTGGGGGACGATGATGCAATGAAGCAGTCTGACAGGTCCAAAGGATGAAGTATATTTACTTCTTGCAGGCAGAAGATTGCAGCGCAGCGTCAGATTTTGTAATTTACCTTGCTCCTTGACATACTCTCTCAGGCGCTCTAGCAGGACATCCGCTTTTGGGCTTTCCATGGTCGATGGTCTTTGTGCAGTCAGCTCAGTTCCAGCTGCTTGTAATGCAGGTTGCCTGCAGCATTAGCTGACATCAGCTTCAGGTGTTGAGCAGACTGCCTTGATGGTGCACTGTTTAAAAGCTGCCGTCTGAATCATGGGCAAATTTGGACAACGTGCCCATTGCCTTGTGTCAGTCATGTTGACGTGTTACTGGGACCATTTGCAGAACGAAGAGTCCCAGGACACAACACAGCCAACAAGACAGACCATTCAGATCTAGGTGGTGTATGCCAGTATGCTCGAAGTAGCACATCGACAGATGGAGCAAGACATCGCACGATGTGGGGTCATGCAGCCGTATGAAGTTGTCACACACAAGATTTCAACAGTCAGGTTTTGCAGCGACGTGGGCGCGCTGCTCCGAATCGTGAGATCACTTGCGTATTGAGGCAGTAAGACCGCGAATCTAGCGTAAAGCTATAAAGCGGCATGACGTTGGGCATTGCTGATTCTCAGTACTTTCATGATACAAGTTGTGGCCCGAATCCAAGTCTCACCCCGCTACAAGCTCTCTGCATGGATGCTCACTGCGGGCGCGCCTTGCCAATTCTCCTAAGCAGTGATTGTCGACCGTGCGTGAAGTGAAGATGCCAGCTGGTGATGATGTTTGTCAGCGAAGTGCCGCTGCAGTGCCGAATGTTCACTGCGTGACCGTTTTGAATATGTTCGGTGTTTTATGGAAGTACACACGAGTAAGAAGCATGCAAATGGGCACAGTCTGTGGGTGTGTGAAAATGTGACTTCACACGCAATGAGAGCCGCCAACACGGTCTGCATTGCTGTCATGCACGTGCTGGACCACAAATAAGTCCAAGATACGGCCAGATGCTGAGTCTCGAGACAGACCTTTGCAATGTATGTGCACTTGCATGTCACAGTAACACTGCACATGCATGTCACAGTGTTATGATTCATTGAGCACTTATAAACATTACAAACATGGAAAGTGTCTGTTGATATGGAGCTCAAAATATGAAAAAAATGCTCAAAGCTACTCAGCCTGAACGTATCTTGGAACTGCCAAGACGTACTTCAATACAGGTGGCTCTGGTTGTGCAGAAATGATTGTCATGTGCGTCTGCTGAAGCCATTGGCACACGTCTTCCTTAAGTAATTGGGTCTGAGACAAGCTTTCTCCTGGGAAAATCTTGAAGACTTCAAGCTCAGCAGCCGTAACAAGGCTTCTGCCCACATCTGCACAACATCTCAAGCCTTTAATTTAGATACTCGTAACAAACAGAACAAGGGATGACAACATATGACCTGCAGTGATGGCCTCAGCGATCTTGGTGATTTGTGTCGTCATTGGAAACTCGAGAGTAGCAAATATATTTGATATAATCATTGGCCATGTGCGCCGTGCAATGATCAGACAAGGAAACATGACAGAGCAACATGAACAAAGCACATTCGTCCATTCGACCAACTTGGGGATAGTACAGAGCAGAAAGTATTCCAGCAGCAGCAGCAGCGATACAACCTCATCCTCAGAGAGAAGATTAGAAAATAAGATCATTGTGCCAAAAGGCAACTCATTTGACACGCATGAATGAAAGAATCTGTTTCATCATCGGATGAGGCTGCAATGCTGGCTGCTGCTGCTGTTTCAAGTACAATGCGTTCAGTGCAGTGAGTGACGCTCAGAAAGAATCTCCAGTTACACATCACAGAGTTCAGAAGCAGAACTGGCTTATACTGGATTGAGGATCATCATGGCGTCACTGCTAGACTGAAAGGTCATGCACACACTTTCACACACTTTCAAAGCTTATGTGTTCCTACCTGCCTGATGGCCCTTTGTCATAACCACTTGCATTAGAATGATTGTGAGACGGTCAAGATGACGGATGGACAGCATCTGGTACACCTTCTTCATCAGCATCATCATCATCTTCAGGATCAGCGAAGCGGTCAGGATCCTCACCAGTGAGCTGCAGCACAAGGAAGAAGATAGGTTGCTTCCAGCAACAACACAAAGAATCTAGAGCGAATGCCACACAGGTCAGCATGACAGCAACATGATCCAGATGTCTCGTTGAAAGCTGCAGTAAGCTGAGTCATGCTGAAGGGAATCTTGGTCAACAAGCAAAACACAGACGTGCAGCGCAGTATGCAGTGCTGCAGCAAGTGTTGGCATGTTGTTGATGCAAACCAAGACAAACTAATGCCAAATCCAAGAAATGCAGCGTGCTCTTGATGCCGCATGAAATTCCTCAAGAATCCTCAACTCACAAGCGTTCATCAAAAGTGAACAATAATCACCTCTTCCAGCTCATGCTGATCTGAGTCATCCAACATGGCATCAAAGTGATCCAGAAGGGCAGCTCGATTCTCAGCGCCAACTCCATTCAAGACCTCATCCTCATTGTAAAAGAACTCGCCTCCATCACTGTCATCTGCAGAGGAAGCTTTGATTGGTGAGACAAACAGCCATGTTCACAGTATCAACTTTGCACATTGGAAGTCATCAGAAGTAACGTTAACCTGCAGGTGCATGAAGCTTTACCTTCATCAACTGGATCAGGATTGAGGGCTGCACATTGACATAGATTCTCAAAAATGTCCTGCACTGCACATAACACAGGGTGTGATAGTCAGTACAGGCTGTGTAATGCAAGACCTAAGGAAGCAGAAAATCAGCAATTTACATGTGTTGGCATCAGAAGGTATGAAACGGATCTCAGGATACATCTCCTCCTCTTCACCACTTTCCTCGTCTTGGCTGACGCTGCCACAAGGCTCCAGTTGTGCATAGATACAAGGCTGAGGTTCCTGAGAGATGGCATGCATGGTGATGGTCGGAAAGGTAGCAAAATATCCTTGGTCAGGCTGACCGTCTTTGAGCCAGATCACTCTCCTACAAAGGATGAAGCCTGTAAAGTTGTGATACAGCAGAACGCTTGCGGTCAATCCAGCAAAAGCACTGCTTACGTCGAGGATATGTACAAGTGCCCTTGGCCGACATCATGGCGTTCTCCCAGAACGAGTGCGACAGCAGGGTAGTCTCCTGCTACGTTCTCCCCATCGTCAAACCGTGGACGCCCGGATGTGTCTGTGGCACTGAACTGACTCAGACCAAACTTTAGACCTGACAACTCGTCAGCCGCTGCAGCCATGCTACACCACTCACAAGCAGGGCTTGATGGGGAGCTATGCCGTACGCATTGAGTGTATCGTTTCTGGCGGCAGGTACACCCTAGGTCAACGAGGGTTGGGAACTCAGTGCCAGTGTCATTGTCTCACAGAGTGTCTCCACCAGCAGCTGCATAGGCCTCTCTGGCCTCTGCTGGAATCACATCAGACATGGTGAGTATTGAAAACATTGGTCGCGCAGCCTCAAATGCGTCCTGCAACAGCAGCGGATCTCACTGTGAAATCAATCAGATACTTCAGACACTTTTAGAATCAGACCCTGTAATCAGATACTTCTACAAATCAGATACTGTCAGTATGAGCAACAACAGACTACCACTGGATATTGCAGCAAACACCATGAATCAGGTGACTGTGTCCCTTTCAGAAACCAACTATGCACAAGTGTGGTCAGATATGCAACACAGTCAGTTGTTGCAACACAGTTGTTGATTGCACCTGCAACTCTGCTAGACTCAAATTGGGTCTCTGAAATGTGCCCTTGAACACCTGCAGAATACAACACACCTCAGGCGTGCGCTTAAGTTGCATTAGCCTGTCAAGACTCTTATCAACCATTTTGAGCAGCTGGAACGTCCTGCAAGACTGAAACTTAAAGCATGCATAGCTACCAGCCACCATGTGATTGGAAAACTTTTCTCAGAGATAAAGATAGCAAACACACAGAAGAGGCAATAGTCAACACCACAAAAAAGAGGCCTGAATCTCAAACTTGCAGGAAAAATATGGTGGGTACATACCGTGTGCATACCACATGTGTCTGGCACAAATATGGATACAACAGTAGCTTTGACAAGAAGAGCAAGACTAGTGGCAACTCACTCCCCATGCATCGACCACATCTTCAGGAGGACCAAGAGCCACCGAAACCACATGTTGCTCACCCAGCATTTGAATGGCAAATCTCCACCTGTTTGCAAACAGCAGCTCAAGCGGCAGCTGATCATACATTGCTGCTGAACATGAGTACACATACAGTCACAGCTGAGTCTGCTGTGTGCTTGCATGTGAGCACATGAGTAGTGATGACTTGCACTGGCTATCATGGCAGCAGACATGGGACAATCTCGCTGTGGCATTAAGCGCATACTATTCAAAAGATGCAGGCAAATGAGCAAGCAGCACAAGCTGCCTTCAGAGCAGTATCACCTCTTGCATCACCCTCAGAAAACACAGCAGTGCAAGCTTGAACACGCATGTCAGCATGATACACACTTGCAGAGACAATAGTATCATCATGACAGTCCGTCAAATGAACATCACTAGCCAGGCTGGACACCTGAGCAAGGGCCTGCCATCCACCTTAGCAGTTGCTGATTGACTGCCAGAGGGCAATGGAGCTGATAAATGAAATTGCACTCTGCCTAAGTCAAATCCCAGTCCATCACCTCTTGCCTTTACAAAGGCCTGTCAATGCTACACAGTTGTCAGATGTTGTTGCACTCTGGAAGAAATTGTGCGCTCACAAAGGCGCATGACCTCGTTGTCAGAGGTACCTTCAATATGACGTGCACTATTGTATTCATGCACATAAGTCGACACGCATATGGCTTATATCTTTGCAAGAAAGTTAGTTGCAGTGTACCTCCTTCAGGCTCCAGTGCCTCTGAAACGCCTGCATTTGCTCAGCTTCACTTCCGGCAGCTTTGATACAGGTCCACTGCGAGGTCATGACAGAGGTAGATGTTAGAAATTGGACTGGCAGACCTTGAGTCTTTGCATGCAAGACACAGCCAACGTGGTATTACCTCCTCAGCTGTGAACTGCTTGTCAAACGCACGAAACAACTCAGCTGGGCTTTGAATCTTGGCTGACCTCGCTTCTGGAGGGGCTGCAACATCTATGCCACAGATACACACTGGCTCTGCTGCCAAGACAACATAGCCTCCCTGCATTGGAAACCTGATCATTTGCAGACAATTTGCAGAGAAGCTATTTGCAACACTCAGCACCAATGTGTGCGCTACCTCATGTGAAACATTGAAGTTGAAATTGGGAGCTGCAATGGGATGGGAATGATTTGCACAGAAGGGCTTCCCACCCTTGGTACGCTGTATGTTGATCTCAGACAAAGGTACTGAGCACACGTCTCTGACACACTTGCGCTGTAGAAGCTTGCTAACAAGACAACGACGTTGGTCAGCTTCGAATTTATACCGTTGTACTTCAGCTCGAACCTCGGAGGACAGAAGTCTTAGCAAAAAGTTCCACTCCCCCTGCTCTGGGTGCCAATTGTCGACTTTCACAGCCCAGCGACACACTGCTGGCATCAACAAGACAGCACAACTGCCAACCCGGTGCAGTGTCAAAATCCAGGTCTTTGAGAAAAACTTAAAGGCCAGTATTGAATGTACGGCATGCTTGGTTGACCGTTCAAAGATCAAGTTGTAATGCTTAGTCGCAGCACCAGTTGATTGCGATGGCACCTGGAAAACATCGAAAGCAAGGAAGTGGCTTGCAGCCAGACGTCCTCATCTGTCTAGCGCCTGTTTGTTCACAACGACGTTGTTATGTTAGGTCAGACTACACACTCACAGACAGAGTGTAGCCAACATCGTATCAACTGCGCAGCGCGGCTGCCGTATCTGCAAGCTGCACGTTCCACTACTGCCCAAAGGGATGAGTTGTAGTGTACCTTCACTTTGAGTGATAGCAGCATGCACAACTAAGATTGGCCGTTATCTGTTGCAATATGTTCAAGAAAAACATCGCTGTCTTGCAAACGCGTCCCCTGTCGGGCAAAGATGGCAAAAAGCTCCGCAAAGACCTTGAAAGGCTATACCCTAGTTTGTCCGATGAAGACCATAAGCGACTGTTTGCCAATAAGACAGATGTCAACCTGTTACGACTCAGCAACAAGGCACAGGTGTATGCATGCATCGGTGGCAACCCTCTATTTTTTGACCCAACTGGCAGAGAAGACGTGCTGATACCGACTGTCTATGCTCTATGGCTCTGTCCAAAGCTACTGAATACCATATACACACATTCAGAAGTCTCCCCGAAGGCGAGCCTGTGCTGGAGCTTTCGCCAGGCAGCCACACTCTGGTCACACCACCTTGTGAGCACCTTCTCTGTTGCCTAACAGGTGTTAGGGGGAGCAGACCTCTTTCTGCAGGGCCTGATAGTGCCAGATCAGGGGCTTGGCTCATTTGCGTCTGGTGACCTCATGCTGGCATCAATACCACAGAACCAATTTCCCTTTGCAATTGGAGTGATGGAGGCCAGTAGTGCTGACATAGAAAAGAATGGCCTCAAGGGAAAGGGTCTCAAGCTTCTACATCACTATCCTGACATGCTATGGGCCTTAGGCGATAAGTCAGTACCTGATCCATCCTTCACTCCAACCAGGGTCTATCCTCAGGTACTGTCATGCTTTTAGGTCATCACTATTATGCATCGCTCATTCGCCCACCCTCACAAACTCATTGCCGCCTGCAGATTTCATCTGATCACTCAGCGCAACAAGGCTTAGCCTCAGAGTCAGCTGCCCAACCAAAAACTGATGCTCCTACAGCTGAAGTCAATGGGATACACCTGGATGACAACAAAGCCTCTCTTGATGCAGCCACATCCCCTTCTTCATCTCCATCTCCAGCATCTCAAGTGCCAGATGATGGTGCATCTGAGTCAGCTGCGCCTGACAACATGGACAGCATTGTTGAGGGCCTGCTGATTGCTGGTTTGCACACTCTGGACGATGATGATCTGCCCATGCAGACAAACGAGTTCTACTCCAAAGCAGTGCTAGGATGCAAGCCTGCAGGTACACAAAGTCAGCTCTTCAGTGGCTCCTCCTTTGAGACATTTAAACAGACCAGAGGTTGCTTGCTCTGTCGATCAAGTCGACCATTTGTCTGTATCTTGGCACCAGCTTTCAAGCATTTATGAGTGCTGGTGTTGCAGGTCTTGCTGTGGACATAAAAAAGAGTACCTACAAGAACCTAGCAAAGCTGCTCAAAGCCTTTGAAAAGAAGGTATGCAGTCATTGGATTGGGCCAAGACTACTGATTCGACCACTGCTGGCCTGCGCTCAACGGCCAGACGCCTGATCTTGCTGCAAGGGGGCATGTTTCTAATGTCTGCCCTGTGTAGTAGCAAGGCAATAATGCTAGTGCACCCAATTCACAGTGTCACCAGTTACATCGCAAGCTTTTTACAAAGCCACCTGGGCAGCCTGGTATAATTCTTGGCTTTTCTTTTCTAACAAAGCCCAACTCTGCCTGCTGCTTTGTAGGGCTTGTTTGGCACCAAGCAAGTCCACAAGCAGGACAGCCTGGTGTCCATCAACCGGCAGCATGATCTGTACACAGCGCCCCTCAGCAGTTGGCTATCTGCAACCAATCAGGCAAGACTCTGCAAATCACAGTTGAAGAATGACTTTACAAGGTTCTGCCAGCCGACACGGCCGATCACTTGTGCCAGTCATGAAAATCATGTTTAAATCATCATGAGATCTAGACAGTCCTGAGATGCAGCCCACGTAGCACCCACGCATCACAGTTGCAAGCAGTTTTTCAGCTAGGCAAAGTTACAATGCTTAAGAACCGAGCAGGCACTTTGGTGACTCAGCAAGTCAGAGGCTAGCTTCAGCCATATTTTGGTATACTGTAACCAATTTGGTATACTGTGACCAAAACACGAGACAATTTCGCAACCAAAGCAAATGCCTCTTGTGTGCTGCACATTTGGACTACCTGTGCAGACTTGTAGCCTGCAAGCTGCACATCAGCCTGCACATTCCAGCAATAACTCATAAGAAGACATAGTGATGCCAGGTATTGAGCACATGCAGACTTTGCTGATGTGGGTTTTGCAGCCCTGTATAGCTCAAGCCTGCCCTTATTTGCATGCTGATGTTGTGGAGAGCTTAGTTGTTGACCGAACACAGCAATTTGAGCTGCACATAGCATGTATGTTGGAGGACATAGTGACACTCCCATGTGTGCGTGTCACTGTGTAAAGTCACACTGTTGATCCTGGTGCAGAGTGGGAGTGCTTCAGACAGGCAAAGCAAGGATGTGAGCACTAGTGGCAATGGCAGTGCAGCAGCACCACAGGGACAGGTCACAGTCAGCTATTGGTACAGGTGTGCCCCCTGAAGGGTCTTCAATGCAGAGATGTCTTCTCTACCATGCCCCTGCTTGCTGGTCGTAAATGCACTACATAGCAAGTCATGTAGTGCTTGCATTGACACTCGACGACAAGTTCTGTCAGCTCACAGCGATATTAATCACCCCTCTCTTAAGGTTGTTAATCACCCCTCTGGAGGCTGCTGTCATTGCTGTAACAACATTTGAAACTAGCGTTCACAATGTATGCTTTGGATTGGCCCAAACACAGCAACTGCAAGCAATGCTGCTGTTTCCAATTGCAGGGTTCCCTCCACGCTCAGGCCATTACTGGGCAGCAGTGCAGCTCCAAAAGACGAGCTGTACAGCGAAGAGCAGATTCGGGCTGTGCTTGATGAGTATGCAGCAGCAAACAGCCTCCAGATAGACAGCAGCAGCGTCAAGCTGGATAAACTGATGGTCAGCAATCTGTTCAACAAGAAGGAACCCCAAATGGAAGGAGATGCGTGTCCTCTGGAAGAGGTTGTGAAGCGACTCCTTGGGAAGCTGCAGCTTTTCCACAAAATCACAAGGGTCACAGAACAGGTGAGAGGGCTATGATACATCGTGCTGCTTTTCAAGACCCAAGCAAATCTCAGGGTTGATAAGCTGGTTGGAGTATCTGAATCGTACTTGTGTTGTACTTGACAGTGTAAATATGCAAATGATGCACAAATAGTATTTCGGTGTACAAAACGTATTGACACCTATGAGCAAGCTGACACATTGCATTGTTAATATTTGGGCAGCCTGACTTTCTGCAGGGCCCGGTGGAGGTTGTGAAGAAGGGGAGCATACGCAATATACAGCTGACCATGGAGGATAGGCAAGGAGGGCGCAAGCATGTGACTAGAGTCATTCATGTGGAGTCATTTGGGTTTGACGCTGACGAGCTGGCTGGCATACTGCAACGCAAGTTTCAGACCTCCTCAAGTGTGACAAAGCTTCCTGGCAAGTCTGAAACTGGCAAGGAAATTGCTCTACAGGGCCCTTTGCTACATGAAATACCCAAGTTCTTGACGGCAACTTATGGTCTGAGCAGCGTTTTCATTGATGTGAAAGCCAAGGGCAAGTAGACTCGTGTTGTAGTGTGAACACACACTTTGCAACAAAACACGCCTCTGTTCACACCACTCGTATCTGCTGTTCATTACCACTCTTTTCAGCTGATGTCACTTCTACACGATGGTTGAAATTGATACAGGTTTAGCATACGACATACCACACAATCTAATCATGCAGGTTCTCATACACTTTTGCGGGCAACACAATAAATCACATAGCGACCATGAAAACACACTAGTCTTGTCTTGACTACCGCAGCTTCAGAACACTCTTCTGAAAGACAGCTACTGACCTGCTGCCATGATCGACTGAACTCGTCTTGCATGTCCAATGCGCTCTTGCTACAACATGCTGTCTGCAATGAGCCGATCATATGTACAATTGTACTTTGCTGGCTCAGTGCAAGGGCGAAGTAAACTGATGAAGGCAACAATGCCAACAAGGTAAGCAGCAATCACGGCGTTCCTCTGTGGATGGCTTAGCACATCTCCAATGGGAGGGAAGCCCATCCAATTGCAGAATGAGTGCACCGCCACAGCAGCAGCCAGATGTCCTGTGCTGAGGAAGACATGTGTAGCATACCACCCAAACAATGTTGTGTACACAAATTGGAATGACACCTGTCACATGCAGAAGAAGTCTTGACAGCTCAGAGTGCCATGTTTTGCATTTGCCAAATTGGCAAGTGTCAAATCCTCAAGGGCAAGCAGGTCCTGTTAAACACAAGCTTGCAGATGCATTCTGGGCAGAGGCTACACTACAAAATCCAGTGACACACGCAGTGATGGCCGCCTGGCGCAAACTCCAGCATGCCAACTGAAAAGAGCATGGAATGAGTACCTTACACAGAGCATACTTATGTGAGCATTTTTTTGGCAGGCTTACCACAGCACAGGCTGAAGATAGTCTTGCTCCCTGGAATTTGACAAGCTCCAGCAAGTGATGTAGGTGAGCCACTCCAAACATGATAGGAGTCAGAAATATTGTCTGTTTCTTGCTGTAACCCTGCATATAGCACATGCTGTTCACGCTGTCCGCAGCACATACTCAGCAAGAAACAACAGAGGACGTGCTGTATTCCTACAAGGGCCAGATGCTCGCAAAAGCAGCAGATCTGCCTGCTAGCTTGACACAGTAGACTTGAAAGCGATGTGATAGTATCAACATATACGGCAACTTGAATAGCAGTAAAGTCTGCACATCTGAGTGGCATCATACCAGCCATTCAGAGTCTGCATACCTGCAGCAAGAAGAGTGGTGCCATGCAAGCTCTGAAGCAAAACTCTTCTGTGACAGGAGCCATCACCAAGTTGCGCAAGACTTGCAATGGGGCCATGCTGGCTGCATCTGATCTGCCTGACAGCGTCCTTTGTAGCAAGGGACCAGCAAATAAGCTTGCTGTTAACAGTGTTGGCTGGATGATTGCTTGCGGCAAACCTGTCTTGCGAAGTCCCAACAGGCTGAACAGCAACTTATGCGCAAAAGCTGTCTGCATTACAGCACAGATGTCAGCTTGCAGTCACACCCATGCCCCTCTGAACAAGTGCTGCAAGGTGTCATTCTAGGACAGCAGTCTCATGTTGCAGACAAACTATTGTCTGTGCCAAGCATTTTGCATTGGTTTCTTGTTTGCCCGGGCTGCAGTACCTTGGTCTGAAGCTGCCAATATAATAGTACCCAAGCCATGAGACAAGTTGTAGCTGTGCTGACCATTCTGAATTTGATTGTTGATGGGTGATTGAGCTCATGACCAGCTCTCGCGTAGAATGGCACAACATAAGCTACCCCAATGCAGATACACTTTAAGACAGCATGCATGCCTGTCAAGGCATCCTACAAGATGGGGACAGCATCACAGCTTGCCTAGGAGTCTGAGCACAACAGCATGTATGCAGAGCTTTCGGTGAAAACAGTTGTGTACGGAATCCCTACCAGCTATGGGATTATGTCTCTGAATCGCAGCAAAGCTTTCCCTAATAGTTGCAGCGGCAACAAGAGCAGCCTCAAGACCAATATAAGACCATTGATCAAACCTGTTTCGAACAGCTGCGCGCACAGGTGAAGGTTAGGCAGCTGTCGGCATCATTAAACAACACACGGCGTGCTTCATCACACCTCATCCGCCCGGTTGTTGCCACCGCGCTCGTCCTTGGCAGGCATCACACAGGACAAGCAGCAGTTGCCATATTGAGTTCTTCAGTCTCAGACGCGGCGTTCGACACAGCGCTGGCCCCTGTCCATCGTCGTACACTGTGACAACGACGAGTATGTAAGCTACTTCTGGCTGACTTTCGCTCTACTCCCATATTGCAAGATCCTCCAGACTTCCGCTGATCTGCAGGTGTTTGACCTAAACAGCCTGATGGATGTTGACCGAAGCTGCATGTTTGCGCTGCCTCGACATCGCAAGCGTACAACTGCACAGCGAATAGGAAACATGATTTCTTGATCAAGTCTCTAAGTTGCAATCTCTGTAAACGTAGCGCACTTGCGTTGAGGTAACGTGTCTAGGATCGCACACATAGCAGTAGCTGATCAAGCTTTTGTTCAAGCGATAGCTAAGAAACTTTGTACATGAGACAGACGGCTGACAGAGACCCACTGTCAACCGCAGACCCGTCTTCACCTGTCATCAAAAGCGTTCAGTCACAGCAGGAATTACTCCAGCAGTTGGCTTTACGGGTACACTTTCGTCTCTGCACATGCCCTTTTTGAGTGCTTGGTTACCACAACGACCGTGCATGAAGCTTGGAGACACTCGTTCTAACGTCGGCATTGCTGAACAGGGGGCATGGCGATCTATACTAGAAGCTATCAAGGGCCAGCAGGCTGCAGACCAGGAGCAGCTACTATGTCAGGCTGCCTACTATACTCTTGCTCTAGTAAAGCTACACAACTACACTGCTGCCGACGCTGAGATTCTCAAATTGGGAGATCTCAACTCTGCACATCTGAGCAAAGTTTCTGATGATGGTGAGCAAAATTGATAATCCGATGCATCTGCAGCGCACGTTACGGTGCAAAGACCTGATACATGTGCCTCCCTTGCAGCAGGGTTGCAAGTGTCCATGGTTCCTTTTGCCCTAAGGTGGCTCCAAGCTGATGCTGGTGAAGAGCCAGATAAGATGTATCAACTTTTGGACTACTGCACCCAGCAGTTGCAGGCAGATGTGAATTTGGCAGCCACAATGAAGTCGCTGCGGGCCACTCAGCGTCTGCACAGCATATCACTGCAAGATGATGACTTTGCTGTGGGCTCAAAGCCATCCAACATGCCACAGTCTTCTCAAGAGCGACATGTGCAGATGTGGGCAAGGCGTCAGCACATGGTAGTTTGCAATCTGGTCAATAGACATGTCAGGTAGTCAAAATTGCCTGCAATATTTGCACTGACACATGCCGTGTTTTGCAAGACGTAAATGCAACAATGCGGCAGAAAACATTCGTGAGTCATCCTGTTGGAACTTGTTGTACAACCAGGCAAGCTTTTAGCTGATAGGTGCATATAGCCGGGAGACAGCTACATATGTAGAGTACATGCGTAGCAGGGATCAGCCACAGTGCGCTTGCTTGTGCTTTGCATGCCGGCATCACTCATCATGTTAGAATGCCTGCCTGAGACAGTCCAAAGCCCTACCTGGAATCACTTCATTCCACGATGCTGTGTACAAGCAGCCAGTCAGTGATACCAGCAGCCTTGCACCATTCACCACTACTGTCTGCATAGGACATTGACACAGAACTGAATGGTTCCATGATGTATGTGTCCTGGCTCTGTGCAGAAGCAAAGAGTACAAGGTGGCGTTGCGGTGGTTGAGCTGGCTTCTGATAGAGAGGCGAGATGATCCTGGTCTATGGTCAGTGGTTGGCTATGTGCAGCTGATGCTCGGGGACATTACTGCTGCAGACAGAACGTTCCACAAGGCAGCAGAGCTGCTAGGCAGTGCCCGCAGCCCAGATCAGCAGCGGCAAGCACAAGCAATAATACGGCGGCATCAGGGGCTCCTACTGTTTGCCAGAAATGATTTTGCTGGTGAGGTGGTTACTGCATGTGACATGACAAGCTGTCTGCTAGTATTTAGTTTGCACCTTGGATTGAGTTCACATGTGGTGTGCATTGTTGACACATCTGCCTGTACACATTGCAAACGCTGTGACAGTTTGATGCTGAAACACTTCGTCTGTGCTGTGCTGTACTGTTTGCAGCATACTGGTCTGTCACTGCTGCATGCTGACAGCTGCAATGACATGCTGCGCAGTCTCGCTGTAGGTTACGGTCAATGCCCCTGTTACCCCTGTAGCAAGCACTGCTCACTGGCTGGACCTATTTGCTGGGATTGTGAGTGAAGTTGATGAATGCTGCTGCTGCAGGTGCGCTGCTGGAGTTTGAGGCAAGTGGGCAAGTGCTGTCTCAGGCTGCTGCCGCCTTGCAAAGCAGAGCTCTGGTGTATGTGTACAGCTGCAACCTGGGTGCTGCCATTCAGGTATGCATGCATGCAAGCTCAAACTCTGGTGTTCCTATAGCATACCATGCACTGTTGACAGTGCTTGGACTGTCGTTGCTTGACGTAGCATGTTTTGTGCAGGTGACAGAGGACAGCATGCAGTCTGATCTGATACACTATGTATCTGAGCCACTGCTGGCCAACTTATGCACCATGTATGAGCTTATGGAAATCTCTGGTAACGAGGGTGCTGATGGCAAAACCAGACTGCTAACTTTGATTGGAGGCATCTTGCCAGATGATTTTGACGCTTCTTTCATGCAACAACCAAAGTGATCATGATCGGCTGGCTGCATGAGGCAGCAGCTTGAGAAAGCAAAGGCTTTGCACTACTGCATATATGACTTGATATTATTACCGCAAGCAATTACTGCATGTACGCACATGGGGCTGACAGCACACCTGGGCATCTTTGTATCATACTTACAGTCGCAATCACGAACGCATGCATAGCAAAACGTGTGGCTTTATGTTACAGAGATAGACATGCATAAATAAAAACAGTTTTAATTGTACACCATATACTTTGGAGTCGCACTGAATTTCTGGTAGCCCTTGATGACCTGCACACCACAGTTGCCACACGTCAGATCTTGAGCAACATACTCAGGGCTTGAAAAAGCGACGCACCGAAGAACTACACCCAACAAACAAGCAGTAGGATTGCACTGAAATATCAATACCTTGTTCACAGACTCCAAGAAATCCTTTTCTGTGACTGTTTTTCGTCTTGCTCTGATGGCAAACATGCCAGCTTCCGTACAGACACTGCGGATGTCTGCACCGGTGCTGTTTGGGCACAGGCGAGCTAGCAGCTCAAACCTGATATCCCGCTCGCAGTTCATTGTCCTGGTATGTATCTGGAAGATCTGGGCTCTGCTTTCTAGATCTGGCAGCCCAAACTCAACCTGCATTGTCAACAAAACATGTCAAGCACTCCTGGCTGGGAACCTTCTGATTTATAGCATGCTGTGCATCAAGCATTGCAGGAAACATGTTGACACCCTAGCAGACAACAGTGCAGATAGGACTCATGTCAGTGTCCACCTGACCTTGTACATGGCAAGCATGCAAAATGCAATCATGTTGTTGCTCATGTACAGCTGGCTGTGCACATGCACACTGGCTATGCGAGTCATTGTCAAAACCTGCCTTTCTGTCAAGACGACCAGGTCTGAGCAGAGCTGGATCCAGAGTGTCTGGTCTGTTGGTAGCCATCAGAACCTTGATGTTGCCTCGGGAGTCAAAGCCATCCAACTGGTTTACTATCTCAAGCATGGTTCGCTGGACTTCATTGTCACCCCCTGAAGTCATTGCAACACGCATCGTTTCCAAACAACCCAATGATAGCCGATTGATTCCAGCATGACATTTGCTCAGGTCAGCAAGTTGCAATTTCATGCCAGAGCAAGACATTCACAGCAATACCGCATGTATGTGTGCAGCCACAAGCCGTTTGCACATACGTCCAGAGAATTCTGCTAGCTATCAGTATTTCAGACATCCAAAGTTTGATTACTGCACATTGGTTGACTCACCAGCGCCATCATCAAAGCGAGCACCGCCAATTGCATCAACCTCGTCAAAGAAGATGAGGCAGGCCTTTTTGCTCCTGGCCATCTGGAACAGTTCTCGGACCATTCTGGCACCCTCACCAACATACTTCTGTACTAGCTCACTTCCAATGACTCTGATGAAGCAGGCGTCTGTCCTGTTTGCTACAGCACGTGCCAGCAGAGTCTTCCCTGCAAGCCATAGGCAGCTGCTGTGACAGATCAAACATGCAAAACCCTTGGCAAATACTGCTGGTCTATAACAAGGTCAACAAGCGGGCACAATACGGATCTAGCATTGGGATTTGTATGCACCCATCCATTACAGCATCATTCTGTTTTGGCATGCGTATGGCACAGGTACTGAAATAGATAGCATCCTACAATGAGGGAAGTATGAGCTGCTTTGACTGAGCCTGCAGCAATGCAGTGAATGCATAAACAAGTGACTGCTTTGCTGTGGCGTGCATCTTATGTAGCAGGACACAGGCCTGACCACCTCTGTCAACAGATCAGGTCTGTGAGCAAGACTCTTGGGCATTTGTCAGACCTCTGGGTGCATACAGCACAGTGACCCTCACGACTGCAGAGCTGACTGACCTGTTCCAGGGGGTCCATAGCACAGCACACCCTTGGGTGGGTCAATTCCTAGGGCTACAAACTTTTCAGGATGCAACATGGGCAGCTCTACCACCTCCCTCATCTTGTCAATCTGCTCCTTGCAGCCTCCAATGTCACTGTAGGTGACGTCTGGTTTCTCCTCTACAGTCATCATGGTTACACTGGCATCAATTTTGGGTGGAAGAGGAATCTGGATCTGATATTTTGTTCGATCCACCCTACATACAAGCATAAGCAGCTGTGGTGTGTGGAATGACAATGGTAAGACTGTGTTTAGTCCCAGCTAGCAGCTTTTACTTACCCAACTCTCATGCCCTCCTCAACATCTGTAGGAGCCACTTTGTCACCAAGCCCGACAACAAACTGCACACATGCACCATCTTCGAGATATGTTACAGAAGCAAAACATTGGAAGCATCAGGATTTGAGTAGCCATCACCAACCTTTGCAATCTGCTTTACGTTGATTACATACTTGGCCTCGTCAGTGCCTGGGTTTATGATTTTGGTGCACCTGGCAACCTGCGGTGCAGACACTGAAACTTTCAGCTTGCTCATCTGCATGCATTGGCACATGCTGCTGCAGAGAGACGTATGCAGGCCAGCAACCTTGTGGGAAGAACATGCAACAGCCTAGACTTGTATAAAGCCAAGTCATGCATGGATCTATTATCCCTAATTCAGCTCGTGATGCTCGCAACAGGCAGCAGCCTTGGCGTGCATACCTGCAAAGGTTGCTCCTCTTGCATAGCCTGTTTGTCGGAGACCAGGTCCCATCTACTAGGTGCTGCAAGGCCGGTGTCGGACTCCTTGATACCACAAATGTCATTCACCCTGCCGCTGACATCTTTGAGATCCTTCTCCACGTCTTTGATCTTGTTGGCATATGGTCCCAAACCATAAGTCTTCAGTAGAGCTATGTCGTCTTCATCAAGCACTCTGATCTTGTCCTCTTTGGTTTCAGGTTCGTCTGCCATTGCAACTGTTATGCTCTTTCTTTCGCTCCCTCACGCCCAGAGGTTGTTGAAATAGCACTTCGTGAGCAGTGTCAGTTGTTACAGCGCTCCTCCTGGCCTGTGAGACCTCGAAGTTGCTCAGCGTCACATGGCATGTTCACGTGTACATGCGGTTAGTCATGAGCTGCCATGTTAGGTATCCATCATTGAAGGATTTGATCTCGGGAACACATTCCCAAGGATACACTAAACTGCAGAGCTTGGCAAAATGCTTGGATCATAGGGGTGTTGCATCAGATACAGTATGCAATCAAGCAAGGTTGCATCAGGCTGCACGATGCACTACAATTTCATTCAAATGTCTTGAAGTGCATCTCGGAGGTTACACATTTAGTCATGAAGAGTAGACTGAATGAACAGCTGACTGAAAAGCTGCTGAGATAACAATTATTGTGTTTGTTGTTGACTGTAAGGGCAAGGCCAGCTGGCTGCAGTCCCGATGGCCGGCCGGCCGCGGCCACAATTGCAAAGCTGAGGTTTGAAGGTTGTGCTGACGATTATACCGACATCAGCAAAGTGAGTACAAGTTAGTACCGTTGTCAGACATTGTTTGCTAGATGCAACCTTACACAGCATTTAATGAGGTGTCTCAAACCTTTCCTACACCAGTTACTTTCTGCTGACTCTCCCTGATGAGTCTCAAGGACAAAAGCTGTAATTGATTGGTTGGCAAGACTCTTACAGCTTCAAGGCGATCCTATGCAGGCTCAGCTTTGTAATGGAGATAACATAGCAACAGAGTTTCATGCAGACTGTGCTTACAGTCTGTGACTGGCCTGGGCTCAAGTGTGTGATACAACTTTAAATATACCACAGTTGCATTACCACTCAGCCAAAGCACCTCAAAAGAACATACTGCAGTGTGTGTGCATCAAGGTTGTTGCAGTAATTTGCATGAAAGTGAATACACACAAGCAAGTGTCAGGGCAGGTTTTTTGAGTGGATCACCAACACATACATTGCACTGATGAAGGTTCAAAAATACTGTGGCATGAGCAATGCACATGACATGAAAAGCACACTGTGGGTGGTACGGTTGTTTCTTTGTTGCAAGACAGCTGGCAGCGCTGACACAACTGCAAGTGAAATGCTGCTGTAAGGCTTGGAGAGCCTGTCAGTCAAGCAGCCATCACGCCAAAACAACTTGTAATTTGAAGTGGCATGCGCTGCCACTCAGCTGACGCCAGCTGCTCTGTAGGTTTTGTCAGCTCAGTCTGGTTTCAGCACCATAGCTTCACATGTGAAGAGGCAAGGCTACACCTTGCATGATGATGATGTCTCTCTAGGCATCAGCATTGTTCTGCAAAGCTGATGGCAAACTGTGCAGGGTTTGTATCTGGTTCATTTATGGCTTCACTTGCAACTTCAGGTGGCCTGTGTAAATCTGCCAGGACAGTTTTCAGCCTTGCATCGGGCCAGCTGATGAACCGGAAAAGCCTTGTTGCATTCTCTGCATTGTTAGTGATTTTGACTCAGTATCTCGATAAAGGCAGCAAACCAGAAGCTCAGCAAATATCCACTACTTACTTGCACCGAGCCACTACAGGAACTAGTTTCTGATGCTTGCCAGCATTTCTCATGCCGCGTCTATGAGGAGATACCTGCAGGATTGGCTGACTCAACCCAAAAAGTCTTCGAAAGCCTCAAGGCTGTCAGCAAACTCACCTTTTTCTTTGGCACTGCCAACCAGCTTGAGTCCTGCCAAGATTTGAGCCAGCTGTCGAGCGACCATCGGGGTTGTAGTCTTTCTGTGATCTGAGGTAGTCCAGAGGTCGTTGACGTTAGCTGATGACCGGACAGCAGTTGCCGGGAGCCTGCCGCTACAGGTTGTAACAGATCAATAAGTGTGCAGGTCAGATTCTTGAGAGCCATGTTGTGATGCTCAAGTGTACCACGACCGGTGGTCAATGCATTTTCACAGACATCGACGACCGGTCGCGAGAATTTGCAGACTTTTTGCAATCGCTCAAACCTGAACCAGCTGTCAGAGGCAGTATCACAGAGGGTGTATGTGAACAGTCAACGAGGAGCGGTACGCGAGTGCCGGGGCTTGATGATTGACGGGATCGAGCCAGCGAAGTGTGTTCAGCTTGCGATAGAGAAGTGCCAGTCGATACAGCCAATTTTGCGCATTGCAATAAGAGCATCTCGGTTTTGCGCCGACGCTCGAGACTTTGTTCACAACCGCTGCGAGATCTCGACATTGCTGCTTTCTCTTTGCTCCCACAGCGTTCGCAAAGCGATTGTCCTGCTCGTCTCGTCAAATCAATCCTCATGTTGTAGTGAGACGGAGCTTTGTAAGCTAGACATTGCGAAGGGAGGGTGCACTCGTTCACGGCCATGTAACTCTAGAAGGACTGGCACAACAGCCGAGCGGGATTGCAGCTGACCCGCGCCAATGGTCAGGCTTGATTGGCCTTGGCATCGGCGTCGTGGTGAAGCACATGTTCCACCAGCTTTCGAGATCGCTAGCGAGGAGCATGAACTACAGGTGCTGCAGTGTTCTACCTTTTCGCAAGCGCTGCCTTCGCACGCAGACCGCTCATCATCAGGTTTGGGCTTTCTGCGAACTTTTGCAGGTGGCGCTTGCTCTTTCCCAATCTGCAAATGATGCCACAGCAACAAGAACCAGGTCAGAGGATGAAGACCTAGCAGCAGCAAAGAGAGAGTCCTTGCACATTGTGACCCATTCCAGCAGAGCAGAAGCTCTTTCATATCAGTATTGGGACAGCAACTGGTATGCCATACTTGCTTGGCAGCGAATCATCTTTGCAAACGACATCCTGATGCAATGTCTGCTTCTCCCTGCAGCCTGAATTATGACGATCTGGTGTGTAACAACTTTTATGACATGTGGGGAGAATTCCAGGAGGCCACAAGCAGTGAGCAGGCTTGCCCCACACTGTCAGCTCTGCAGCGCTTGGGAGCAAATGTACAAGACAATCGTGAGGTAAAGCCGCCCTCACCACCTCCCAAAATCATCCACATTTCGTCAGCAACTCACACGGTGTTGCCAGGCCAGAATGGTCAACAGCACAGGCTTCTGAGGTTGGTGTTGCGCAGGTCCTTGTGGTGCACCATGATGATGATGCAGGTTTGCTTGCTCTGGATGAAGCAGCAGTTGAGGCTGTTGGTAATGCCAGTGCCAGGGGACCATCAGCCGGCATCCAGGTCAGCAGCTCCCTGTTAGCTTAGTCACACCATTGCACTGCCATCCTAGCATGTGACTGCCAGCACTGACCTTTTCAATCTGGCCAACCCATGCACAACAATCCTTGCCTGATGGCATCGGTCACATGATCTGTGCTAATATAGGGGTTCAGTGCACAGGTGCATATGCCTATGGTTGATGACTTCCTGACTGCATGCTGGCATATGTACCATGTCCATAAAGGCTTGTAGCCGCATGGAAAGCCCAACACCTGTTTTTGACATCAGGTCTGCATGCAGGCCCTAGCAAAGGTTGTATCACACCACATGGGTGGTCATGGCAAGTCAGATGCACAGCTGATGCGGCAATGGCAAAGGGTCAGCAAGCAACTGAAGCGGCAGCACAGATCGGTTGTCCTACCTATCAGCGCCCTCACTGCTGGCCTGGCAAGGCACAGAGCGCTGCTCTTCAAGGTTCTGGCTGACTTCTGTCAGATACCCTGCCGCCTGCTCAGAGGCCAGTTCTACACAGGTCTTGCTCATCACTGTGCAGCACTCAGCTCTCTTGCCGCCACCCCTGCACTCATGCACATACAGCTCCCTGTCTGTATGAATAAGCACCATAGCGATGCACAGAAGCATTGACACTGCACGCGCTGCAGCAGCAATGCGCATCATTAAAGATGCTTCTGCGGTTGCAGTAGTTCTGCATATTGATGAAGACACCTCCATTGCAATGTTCACGCTGCAGAAGCTAACACACTGTGCTGAAACTCAGGCGGTGGTGATGACAAGGCTGTTGTCATGGTCATGTGCAACAGGCAGGAGTGGCTGGTGGATCTGATGAGGGAACCTGGCAAGCTGCTACCCCTGAAACCTGATACGGCCCCCCACCAAGCCCCCTACCTCAATCGCATGTCAGGGCATGCTTCAGGTCAGTTCTGTGCCTAACAACATTTACTGGCATGAAATTAATCCCACTTTCTGAAGTTCTTCCTGAATTCTTTTGGCAACCCTGCACTATGCTGTAACATATTGCATTGCAATGTAAGCATTACCTGTTTGTTGCATGTGCCAACTTTTTGGCCTGGTTTGTGACTTAAATTCATTCGGCAGGGCACTGTCGTAATTTCTTGCGGGATAAGTTTGTGCCAGTCCCATGGGCACCGTTGATCTTGCCCTTACCCAAACCTTGGATCGCGTCAAGAGTTGTGCCTTACAACTGTTGCTGGCAAGACATTGATGCCTAGAGTGATGTAACAGCCTGCTTTTCAGCAATGCATGGGCAAGTTTTATGCACTCATTGCAATCTGTCTGTTGGGGCGCAACAAACTTGGCATCAGCTGCTTAATGTTGTGTTTCAGGTCTAGAGTGGGAAGAGATAGAGTCCCCAGAGGGTCCACCTCTGCTTAGTCTACAGCCAAGAGCTTCAAATGGACAGGTAGCAATAAATTACAACTATGCTCAAACAGCTTCAGGCATTCACCGCAGCACCACTGAGCAGTGCATACGTCCACAGGACCTTGCTGCAGGATGAGTAGTTCCCAATGTCCTGTATGTATTTGCTAGTAGCCAACCCTTGTTTGATACTGACAGGTCTGCATTGACTGCAAAGACTATATATCTGCTCTTGATAGAAAGCATGCAGAGGACAGAAGTATATACATACCTGCAGGCGTCTGCATCGCCCACACAGCAGCTGCCAATGCCAGTGCCTGTAGCTAGCACAGGCCTGACTAACATCCACCTGAGACCACAACTGGATCAGTACGAGGACATGGCCAGATTCCTGGGCTACAGCTCCAGTTCAAAGTCTCAACAGGACAGGAGCAACCACTCCCAAGCCTCGTCAAAGTCTGAGCTTCCCTCAACTACCAGCGGCCAGCCGCCAGCTGCACACACGAACTCACTGACATCGCCCTCCAGTCATACTGGGCTCTACCCCAATGACCACGCCGTGGACCTGCCGGCTAGTAAACCCTTTCGCGCTGCCTTTGCTGCTCCAGCTTCTGTTCCAGCTTCTGCTCCAGCTTCTGCTGCTGCACATGCTGCAGATCATGCTGGGCCTTCTGTCTCAGAATCTGTTAATCCCTGGGAGGGCCTGCAACAAAGGGCAGCAAGCAATTCCAGCACCAGCTCTTCCTCTTCAACATCACATCACTCGCATCATCGGTCGTATCACTCACCACACCAGTCATCCCACCGCGCATACCAGCAGCCACAGCAATCACAGCAACCACTGCAGCAGGATCAGCGGCAGCATTCACAGCAGCCTGACAGGCAGTTTGTAACCCCCACAGCACGATTTGCTCCCTCCCCATTCATGGCTGATGCCGAGCACAGCTTTGTTCCTGTCGCTTTTGCTCCATCACCTTTCATGGCTGATGCCAAGCACAGCTTTGTCCCCGTCGCTTTTGCTCCATCACCCTTCATGGCTGACGCCGAGCACAGCTTTGTTCCCACCCCTGTTGAAAACCCACCCCAGAATGCCTGGGAGCCGTTTGGGTCTCCCACCTTCCCACAGACAGACATGCACAGCAACGGCAATCACAGCTCTGCTCAGTCGCAGCAGGCTGCTGCCGGTTATACCGGCAACAATGCCAGCAACAGCCCTTCCCCTCCCACAGACTACTTCAGCTACCTTGACTTGCTGGGGGCGGGGCGACCTGCTGACCCTCCCCCAACGGTCTCCCAGCAGCAGTCTCTTCCGCACCACCGGTTGGATTCAGGCCAGTTTGCTGATCCCCAGACGGTGTCCCAGCAGCAGTCTCTCCTGGACCATCGGCAGCATCAGCAGCATCGCCAACATTATCAGCAGAGCCGCCAGGGACAGACGCACCAGGGACACATGCATCAGCAGCATGGCCATCAGGGACAGAACAGACACACGCACCAGCAGGACAGACAGCAGCAGGACAGACAGCAGCAGGACAGGCAGCAGCAGGACAGGCAGCAGCAGGACAGACAGCAGCAAGACAGACAGCAGCAGCACAGACATGCGCAGGACAGACAGCAGCATAGGCAAGACAGGCGTGAGCGCGGCCAGAATCTAGAGCAGCGTCCTGCTGAGCGCAATCAGCATCAAGCTCATGCTCAGCAGCGAGCTAGAGGTGGACCTCGGCAACAGTCCAGTCAGCAGCCCACAGGCACAAGCAGTGATCCTCTGCCGGTGCTTGGTCTCAATTACCATTCGGCCTTTGACTCGTTTGACGACCCTGATGCATCCTCAGGTGCGAGCTTCCTACTGCTTTCAGTAGCTTCACACGACTCCACACAACAGTTGCATGGTGCAAATGCACCGCTCAGCAAGAGCCCGGAGGCATTACTCTACACCTCTTGTTGATCCCAAAATGTTTTAACATGCTTTCCGTAATGTCCATCCCACATTGGATTTATAACTTGAGAAATGCTGGGGAAAGTAAACACGCGTTTTTACAGCGAGGAGATGTTTTTCGTCATGCAAAAGCTGGCACAAAGTGCTGCAAGATTGCAGGCACTTCTCTGTTGTACACACTTTGATTTGTTGCACGATTTATTGTTTTAGTTGAAGCTGTTGTAGCTTCTTATCCTCCATCTTCGCTGCAGGCATACAGAAAATGTGTTTTCTGTCTTATACCTAGTTTCACCCAGCAGGAAACCTCATCAATAAAAACTCTCAACAGTGTTTTTATTAGTGATGTTTCCTGCTGGCTGAAACTAGGTAAGACAGAAAACACATTTTCGCTCAGATATTGTTACAACTTGTCCCATGTGTGAACTCATGGTGTGGTTGACCTGTCTTTTGGCTGCCTGTAGAGGGGGGGTCAGGATACAGGAGTCACAGCTCACCTGATGGGCAGCTAGCCAGCAGACCCAGGTCAGCCCTTTGCTTCTGTTGATTTTGCACACACTGCATGGCAGTCACCAGCTGTGTAACTGTGTCCTTTCAAGCAACCATGTGCTACCTGCACTTTCTGCCATGTCCCAAGCTTCAATGCCCACAGCAGGCACTCATGCCTTTGTCACATAAGCTCGGCTGCTAGAAGACACTCCCACATGACTGCACCTGTCCGGCATCCTGCATGGCATCAAACAACTTTCCCGCAGCAAAAGTGACAAGAGCTACAGCAAAAGCCTCATTATCCCTGTCTTTTGTCAGGTTTTTGTTCACATTCTGCAACCACTTTTGCGCGCACGTCATCAACCTCATGCTGCTATTTCAAGAATGTTTTCTGTCACAGGCTGGGAACAAGCCCTCGCCCGCTGTCCCCTCTGCGCAATGCTCCTCCACGCCAAATGGAGGCCCATCACTACCTGTCAGCTGAACCCACATCTGACTCAACTGATAGCTCCCGTCGGCGAGCACAGCGCGCTCATGACCAGGCGCAGCAGTCACATGTGAGTCAAGCGTCAACCAAACAACACAGCTCAGATATGTTGTTGGGCTCTGGCCAGATGTGTTAGGCTCCAGCTCATTTGCTGGCCAACACTCACCGTATCTGCAAAATAGATGTGGTTGCATTTTACGAATGCCATAGGCAGTTGATTCACGCTTGCACAGCACAGAGACTTAGCTGCATCACCTTTTACTGTGTGCCTGCTGTGGATCTGTCAGTCAGGATGTGCTCACCCGTGGCTCTACATGTCATCACTTCCAGTCTTGTCACACCTTGCTCCACATCTTCACATTGCAAGCAACTGCATCCAGCTGCAAAGCTACTTAAGACCATTTTTTGACAGAGGAGAAACACAGCTACAGGGAGTCCAACACACCTTCTGGTCTGCATTCCCTTCAAAGCCAAAACCCATGCCCCCCACAACCCCCCTTTGCCCAGTGTTTGTACAAGGCATGCATGCTGCAGGTGAGTTGTTGCCCCCATGCACTGTCAAGAGAGGCTGTATCATGTTTGCGTCTGTCTATACACAAGGCATGCATGCTGTAGGTGGGGCTGGCAAAACCGCTGGCATCGGTCTCTCTCATCCCCGAGCATGGAGCCGGCAGCAGTGAAAGCATTCGCCATGTGGAGCTGACCGGGGCCATGGAGCCGGACGAGTGGGAGATTGAGGCAGATGAGCTGGAGCTGGGGCCGCGCATTGGCATCGGCTCCTTTGGGGAGGTTTACAGGGGCACTTGGCGCCACACTGATGTGGCTGTCAAGAAATTCCTGGAGCAGGACCTGTCACCCCAGCTCATGCAGGTAAGGCCAAGCAGGCTCATTGCAACTTTTGTATACACTGAGGCCTAGAGGCTTGTTCCTGAAGAAAACAATGTGTCATGACAAGGCTGTCAAGAAGTTTCTGGAGCAGGATTTGTTACCCCAGATCATGCAGGTAAGGCTCAGCTGGTATTTCACGAAAAAGGAAAGAAAGGACTGCACCTTTCAGCGTCAAGTTGATGAGAAGGGAAGTATTACATTGGGATGCCCAGGCTGGCATTGCAACTTTTATACACTGAGGCCTGGAGGCTTGCCCAGAAGATGACATTGTGTCTTGACAAGGCTGTCAAGGTCTTGCTGGAACAGGCCTTGTCCACCCATCTCATGACTGTTTGTTTCAAACCACAAAGTGTGTTGTCTGACTCACGCTTGGTGGTGACCCAAAAGCCTAGTTCAACAAAAAAGTAGAACACGCTGCAATCAATGCAATCTGCATTTCAATTGTGGCATCTGTTGAGGCTTTTCAAGCCGCCAGGGCCCATATATTGGCCTGTATCTCATTAAAAAAAATCAAGGTGCTGCATGTTCTTTGTGCAGGAATTCAAGGCTGAAGTGAGCATCATGAAGCGCCTGAAGCACCCAAATGTGGTCTTGTTCATGGGTGCTTGCACGCAGCCCCCAAACCTCAGCATTGTCACACAGTTTGTGCCCCGGGGGTCCCTCTTCAGATTGCTGCACAGGTCAGCCCTACTATCCTGCACACCAATGATGGTTAACCTCTTGAATAATAGCCAAAGTTGTAAGACGCTTTGCGCCAACCCTAAAGTAAAGCATGCACAGCGCTCATGCATGTCAAGCAGTCATTCCAGCAAGAAAGCCAATCTGAGGCTTGAAGTAGTCAGCATCGTTTTCGTTGATCACCACACCCTTCGATTTGCTCATTCATTTAATTCATGTAGTCTTTGGATCTTGCATTGTTAATGATGGTGACAGTAGTACAAATAACTTGTTCCATGTTCCACTAGATGCTAGGTGTGTTGACACCCAAGCCTCATCTTGCCAGATCACTCATCATCTGCATTCCCTGGCAGTGCAGCCCTGAGCTGTCGTCCAAGTTTCTCTCACTCAGGTAACTGACCTCACGCATGTGGGCATGACAGGGCGGGCCAGCATGGCGCGTTGCAGCTGAATGACCAGCGGCGGATACGCATTGCACTGGATGTGGCGCGTGGCATGAACTACCTGCATAGCTGCCGGCCCCCAATTGTGCACAGAGACCTGAAGTCACCAAACCTGCTGGTGGACAAGGACCTCACTGTCAAGGTGCGAGACCATGCACATAGGTTGCGCTGTAGTCAGATGCCAACTTGTAGCATGATTGTGAGCTGGCATCACATCCAAGACGCAGTCATGCCTTTGTGTGGTGCTACAGGAAAAGGAGAGCACAGGATTGGTGAACTGTGCATTGCCATCATTGTTGTCCTGTGTCAAGCCCACTGGACCCAGATGTATGTCTTCAGTAAACCAAGTGAACCTTAACCTCAGGGGAACCTCGTGCGAACTTTGTGAAACCCAGTGAACATTAATCTTGAGTGCATCCCAGTGCGAGCGTGTGTGACAGATGTATCTGTCTGCCTGCATGACACAGGATTATTGCCCTTTCAGGTGTGTGACTTTGGCTTGTCAAGGGTGCGGCGCAGCACCTGGTTGAGCTCCAAGTCCCAGGCTGGCACACCCGAGTGGACTGCTCCTGAAGTGCTGCGCAGTCAGGCTTACAACGAGAAGAGTGATGTGTACTCCTTTGGGGTCATTCTGTGGGAGCTGTGCACCGGCCAGGAGCCCTGGTCTGACAAAAACGCCATGCAGGTAAATGCCAGCGATCAAAGCTATGCCTGCTTCAATGTCACCACCCTGGCAGCATTCAGCTGAAGCGGCAGTACAGTTATATGTTCTGCACATCAATGACATGAGAAATTGGTAAGGCGAGTCCCATGTTAATGAATAGTCATATCTGATTCAAGGGATCCTCAGTTATCAGCTGAAACATTAGGCATCAGTCTAATTGCATGTGGCTGGCTGCCCTGGGTAGTGGATGGCAAAACACATGATGCACATCTTTGCAGGTAGTAGGGGCAGTGGGATGGGGCAATGCCCAGCTGCCCTTGACAGATGACATGCAGCCAGTCCTGCGGGGCCTCATCAAGTCATGCTGGGGTCAACCTCAAGACAGGCCAGGCTTTGGAGAGATCATTGCCATCCTCAAGCCCATGGTGCAGAACACCCCTATCCCACCCCCACCCCCAATGGCCAACGCAGAGCTGGTCAACATGCAGCGCATTCAACCTATGCAGTCGCCCATGCTGTCAGCAGCCAATGCCGGTCCTAGTCAGCGTCACCCCAGCCGTATGGATGAGCAAATGAGTAGTGCTCAGTCCCTGCCTGGGAGGTCTAGTTCTCATACAATGTATGGGGACACGTCTATGGCTGCACAGCATTCACATGATCCTGCCAATGCTGCTGGCGACAAGTTTGCTGAAGTTGTTCGGAAAGTCATGCATCTGGCAAATAATGCCAAGAATGCTGTAGAGCAACATGTTGGGGAGCAGCCAGGTGGTCTGCACTCAGCATCATCGAGAATGGAGCCCCATGCAATGTGAACATACATGTATCTGTCTATCACTTCAATGAAGTATGTTCAGTATAGCCCATGGGCTGAAGGTTCTAGATTAGGTGTAGAGGCGTTCAACAGCATGTACACGAGTTTGCACGTTGCTTTCTATAATTGCATTGAATTTGAATTCTTAGATTGACCGAGCAACGTACTGATAGATCTATAGAGCCAGCTGCAGTTATCATTGAGATAAAATTTGTTTCAGGTATGGCCGTCTAACTCAGCTCACAAGCAGCCCGTATGCAGAGAAGACGCAATCATGCATGGCGTGGAATCTTGCAACAACAGGAGGTTGCATGTGTTTGTCAAAAAGTATCACATGCCCTCATGCATAAATTGTGACTCACAACACAAGCATTTACATGTACAGTCAGACGCAGAACAAAGCTATCACTCCCTTTTATAGCAGCTGATTGGTTGATAAGTAGCTGGAAAATCGAGGTAGCAGTATTCACATGCATTAGGAAAAGCGATGATGATGATGCATGGAAAAACGGCATGCAATGGGTTGCTTCAAACTCATGTCTGCGTCAAATTGACGCATCCTCTGTGACATAAAACGTTGTAGTATATTACCATGTGCGCACTCTCACGCTGTAGATGCGTTGTTCTGAAGCTCAATGCTGTTGTGATTAATCAATATTGTTTGCACAGGGAATGCCTGCCTCAAGTACATGAATGCTAGAACTTTCAGCCTGGAACTAATGAGCTCCTTTCATCGGCTTGTCTGAACTGCTGTGAACCCTTGTATTGTTACGATGCCACTGTCTGAGCGCTAAGTTCAAGTCTCCTTGACATGCTTCAACCTCCTCTTGTATTCTAGGTATTCACATTTTTCGTATGCATGTCTTTCATGCTCACACTTCCAGGGTAAGTATAGCTCCTTTCTTCTGCAAGCATTGAGTGGAACCAAGAGATGCGCGCAGAAGTCTCTGTACCCAAGGGGAATCTTGGCATTCTGGAGTTCCTCCTGCAGTTGAAACATGCACTTAGTGCATGTGCCATCTGCAAATGGAAGATTATCACAATCCAGTGCACAACGCGATCTAGCAGAAAATTGGGCAATATGACTGCATTACCTGCGACGCTTCCATCGTGCGCTCTGCTAGAGCGGACATTCCCGTCTTCTGCCTACAAGTCGTGCAGCGCACCAATCCTGCAGCAGCGCCAAGTGGCGGTGCAAAGTCCCTTGCAAGAAAGAAGGATGATAAGTGGCTGCGTTTGCTGCGACGCCAATGCGCTGATCCCTTGCACAGCACAAGTTCTGCCTGCAAGATCACCGGTACTGTTCAATGTCAATACATGGACGTGACGCCGTAGAACTGAACGAAGCTAGCATCATATCTAGTCAACAGTTTTTGGCTGAAGGAATGCAGTCGCGCCCGCAAAGGGCTTAGCTACATCTGCAACACGAAGCTTTTGTCAGATCAGCAGGCGAGCTGCATAGTCCGTCCTCGCAAAGCACTCAACGCATCAGGTGAGCTGCGTGCCTGCTGTGTTGCATGCAACCTTGGTCAACTCTCTCTTCCATATGCATGCATACAGCAGCGAAGCATATCTTATGCTTGATCTTGCACATGTGCAGCCAATGTATGCATGTCTTGATTTATGTTACAACCCCTGTTGTGTCTGTGCAGGGTGTCTGCGCAGCGTGCCTGCTTTTGCACCTGCAATGATGTCTGCTGCAATGAGCGAAAGGGTCGCTTGTTTTGTTGCTAGCACATCAGCACCACGTCTTCACCGAACTCACCAGGCAGCAAGGCCACTCTTGTGTTGTGCCAGCCAAGAAGCCAGTCAGCCTACAGCAACAGATACATCAAGCGACAATCCATTGTCCAGACGGGCTGTCGTGTCTGCATCATTAGCATCAGCTGCTGTCATGCTTCTCACAGATACTCCAGCATATGCTGTGCAAGGCTATACAGCTGGCAGAATACCAGGTAACAAATGTGCATTAGCCTGATGTGTGCTGCATATGGTTAAGATGCTCTGACTGTCATATTGTCTGCACAGGTTTGACCAAGACACCAGATGCAGAAGGCTTCTACACATACACACGGCCAGAAGGGAAACAAGGTGGCCATGGCGTTGGATGGAGTGAGCTTCCACGCTACGCTTTCAAAATTCCCTCTGGCTGGTCAGAAACAGCAGTGTCTATCGCAGATCTGGGAGGCACAGAGGTACAGCTTTAAGCAGGAAGATTCAATGCATGCATGCATGCTTGCATGCTTCCTCAGATGTATCTCCATGCCTTTTCCACACGTGTGGATGCCACAGACTTCCCATGCGATGATGCCACAAATGTTGCCTGAAACACTGCATGCTTGAACAGCCAAGCATACTTTCTGGAGCTGTCATGTATCTTCTTTGCTGCATGAGGCGCAAGCCTGTCCCACGCCTGTTTGTGCAGATTGATTTGAGGTACACTAACCCTGAAGAAGGTGGCCTTGAAGTTGTGGTGGCTCCAGTCATGCGTTTCAAAGACATTGAGTTCAATGCTAATGTCAAGATAGAAGAGATTGCCCCCCCTGAGCGTATCATCTCTGGGTTTGCCCTGGAAATCTTTGGTGCACCACTCCAGGTATGCTTGTGCCTCAGTCTCACTTGGTTTTAAGCAAAAGCAGAGGAAGGCTGCAAGTATCTATCTGCTATCAAGATTCATGTGTGGGCAGCAATTTCTGTTGTCAGAAAGCAAATGCATGATCAGAAAAGCAACAGGTTACTCAGGCAACTCATTCTGCATACAGGAAGAAGATGTACTACAACAAGAAGTTGAATCTAAGGATGGCTTGACTTATTACAGCTGGTACGTAGTTCTCCTGCATGAAATTGCTTCCACTGCCCTTATCAAATGGCCAACAATGACCACTAGCATGCTGCAATTTTTGTACGTCAAGCAGACATGCTCAAATACCCACATGTATCAGAAAGCCAAAATACATTGGCACTGCAAAGGCCTAAAAGCCCGAGGCTTTGTAATGCTGTGAATGCAGGGAGCTGAAGCCTCACAGACTAGTGACAGCCACAGCAGTGAAGAATCGGCTCATTCTGTTGTCTATCACTGCAAACGCCAGACAATGGCGCAAAAGTCAAGATCATCTGAAGCACATGTGGAAGTCTTTGAGCATTGTCACCAAAACATGATGTGCTTTCAGTGCCGCTGCATGCAAGAAGGTGCAAAGATCATAGCCGCAGGCTTTACATACATTTTGCTACCGTCTGGTCACCTGACTTGGAACTGATGATGCTGATTGTAAACGTATGAGAGCAAGTTGAAGTAGACAGAGCACTCTTGAACATACTATACAGGTAGTCTAGCCTAGAAAGGTAATCACACTGAGTAAAACGCGATACACCTGTTGCACTGAAAGCAGAAATGCATGTATCTGCCCTGAGTGTAGCACACCTATAAACACCTACAAACAAAGCAGTGATGGCATTGGGAGCATATGTTCAGGAGGACCACAGAGCATACCCAAACCAGCAGCTCACAGAACCGCAAGCCTGACAACCAGTGCTGCAGCTCTAGACAGCAATTTACTTGCTGCCATTCTGCAACAAGTGAGGTCCTGCAGTCACAATGCGTTCTGCCAAGTCTTTGCTGACAAAGCCGCCTCCGCTAGCATACTTGCTGAAGTTGGATGTGTACAGCTCAGCCAGATGCCTCAATGTGTCCTGGAACTCCTGCTTATCACTCCACTGAGCCTCTGGGTTCAACATTGAGACTGGCACCTCACTGATTGATGTCGGTACCTGAAGTTAACATGAACACGGATTTCAAGGATCGCATGTGCACATGCATTTGTGGATCACATGAGTGTACACAGGCCCTTGTAGGCTGCATGAGTGGGCAATAAAGCTGCTTGTACCATAACTATTTTAGTGTGGCCATTCCCGACATTGAATGGCACAGTATATTGTAAGACAACATGACTGCTTTGTGCATGCATAATTATTAGGAGGTCTGCAGCCATGTCTGACCGCTGTGCAAAAGAAAAGTAACGACAGCGTGAATGCCAACGACACGAGCAGGGTCTGACTAAATGAGGAAACAAGCAATTCATGAGGACCAGGGCCACAACAACAGCTTACCCTGAGGTCAAAGATAGGTGTTGACTTGTATTCAGCCTCATTCAACTCTCCTGAGTGAATGGCATTGATGATGGAGCGAGTGTGCTTCAGCTTGAAGCGGGAACCCACACCATACCTGCCAGAAACAGCAAGCCTTAGCCATGAGGCCAACAGGCTGTCTGAGAAACTAAAACATTATGTTCCTTGGTTGCAGCCAGCAAATGGTGTGCTGTTTGTTGCTAGGTCTGATATACACAGGCAGGCATAAGTTGGGACATCAGGGCATACAGGCGGTGCGCGCAGACAGGTGGAGGTTGATGAGTACTGACCTGCCACCAGTCCATCCGGTGTTGACCAACCAGGCGTTGGTGCCATGCTGGTCCATCTTCTCTGCCAACATGGAGGCGTACTTCATGGGATGCCACAGCAGGAAGGCTCCTCCAAAGCAAGCACTGAAGGTGGCCTCAGGCTCTGTGATGCCCTGCTCAGTACCTGCCACCTGCACAGCAGCACATGGGATGAGTCATGTCCATGTGACACTTAGCCCAGTAAGGATCTCAGCACACAGTGCAGCATGACATGGTTGAAGTACAGTACTAAAGCTGCATGGCAGGACTGACTCAAAGTCAAACTGTGCACAATCAAGGGCGAGCTCTCAGACAGGGTTGCCAAGTCATTGAACAAGCATGTGCGCAGCACTCTGACAGCAGCACTCAATGTGCATGTGGCCCATGTTAACTTGAATGTTGTATGTCAATCACTTGGCCACGTAAGCGAGATGTTGGCACAAGCCAAGAGGCAGTGTGGTACCTTGGCGGTGTATCCACTGATGAAGTGGTACATGGCCTGCTCCTTGGTGAGTTTGCTGACGGGGGGCAGCACCCCAAAGGCATCACAACACAGCAGGATGAGGTTCTTGGGGTGAGGGCCCACGCATGGAATCCTGGCATTGTCAATGTAGTGAATGGGGTAGGAAGCCCGCGTGTTCTCTGTCACAGCGCTGCAGCAAAGGAATGCAAGAGTCAGCATCACATGCAGATGCATGTTTGGTGAGGTCTGTGTCATGTCAGACAGCATTCTCAAGTCAGATTTGTGTGTGACATGGCTGTCTGATAATGCATACAGTATGACAGCCTGCAGTGCAGCCTGCAGCCATCAAAAGAAAGTTGCTCCTGGGCATTACAGCTGCTGACAGACTGCTTACTTGTTGTCAAAGTCCACCTCGCGGGTGTTTTCATCAAAGACAACGTTCTCCAGGACTGTGCCAAACTTGATGGCACCCCAGATCTCCGGCTCATTCTGCCTCTTCAGGTTGATGCACTTGGCATAACAACCTCCCTCAATGTTGAACACACCATTGTCACCCCAGCAGTGCTCATCATCACCTATCAATGGCCTAGCCTTGTCTGTTGACAAAGTAGTCTTACCAGTGCCTGCAGCCACAACAGCTCTTAGGCACCCAGTCTCAGGTACTAACTATGCAGGTGTCACTGGAACAGTAAAATTCTCCTGAACTGGACAAACTTCAGTGTGCAGATGCAAAGGTGCAGACGCAACAAGGAGTGCCTGCCAGCGTAGCATCATGAGTACACCATGCTCTTGCAGTATATGACCCTGGCATGAGCTTGTCAACAGATACACGACCATGAGCAACAAGGCTGCTGCTCTCGCAAGATGGGAGTATACCTGACAACCCAAAGAAAAGGGTAACATCGTCATTCTTGCCCACATTGCAGCCAGAGTGCAGGGACAGGATGCCGCGCTTGGGCATGAGATAGTGCATCACAGTAAAGATACCCTTCTTCATCTCACCAGCATACTGGGTACCCAAGATCACCATCTCCTTGGCCCTTGACACACACAAAATTCCCCATCAGACAGACTGACAAAAGTACCATTCATGTGTCATACACAAAACACAGATAGGAGCTGATTACACCATGGCCAAAAAGCGTGCTGCATCTGGCTCAACAAGTATGCAGCGCAGGTTTTCTATGCTGGCATGCAGTGCTGTAGTAGGTGCCATCAGTTGAGCTCAAAGTGCAGTTTTAGCAGTGCAGCACAAATTTGAATGAACCTTGTACGGGTGCAGGTGCCAAGACCAACTAGTGTCTGCAGCAGCAAGCTACAAATGCCATGAATATTACAGCAAAGACTGCAAAGGACAAAGCTCACAAGCACAGAACTCACTTGAGGCTGACATCCACACTGGTGGAAGAAGACATGTAACTGGTGTAACGGTTCACTGGGAAAGCTCCAGCATTCAGAATGGTAAAATCAGGCTGGCCAAAGTTCAACAGCTCTTGGTCGGTAGGCCGAATGAGCATGTTGTACATGAACAGAGCATGGTAGGCTCTTGCACACACCACACGGATCTTGATCCTGGCCTGCAGCAGGATGAACAGTTCATAACATGATCTGGAAAACCTGTGACAATACACTTGGCATACTTATGATGTCTTTGTTGTCAGGATCCGGCATGCAGACAGTTAGGATTGCAAGCCAGGACAAACCAGGTTGTGTGACGGTTGTGGAAAAGGCTGTTACCTCTGGATCCCACCCCGCATATCCGTCAAAGACATACAGCCGGTCCAGCATGTTCAAGTAGTCCACAGCTCGTTCACGATTCAGCAAGAATGTCCTGCAACACAAGTGCCCATGAGTTGCAAATGTTCTGTCGACAGGAGAGATAGGGCAATCGTTCAGAGGGCCAGCATCTGATTATGATGAGGTCCAGCAATGAAGGACCAGATGATGCAGTCATGCAGGCAGGGTGAAAAGGCAAACCAGACTATTCGTCAGACAAGGTACAAAGCTCACCGGTCATCCATTTCAAAATTGGGGGACCCATTCTTTTCCTCGTTCCACCAAATATCATTTTCTGAGCTTGGCTCTCTGACAACACGCTTGTCACGTGGACTGCGTCCAGTCTTAGCACCTGCAGTTTTTGATCTGATGTCAGCCCCTTCAAAATCCTTCAACTTTTGAGGCTGTCAACTCTGACCCACTCCAACATGGAAATAACCAGATGCAGGTTATATCACTCCACTTACCTGAAAGGGTGGCTAGAGCACCAGCAGAAGTGATGGACGTTCCAGGCTCATGTTGCAAGGCCTGCAGGAGAGCCAGATCTTTCAGGCACAAGCACAGTTTTGAACAAAGAGCACCGCTCTCAAGTGGCTGATGCGTGTACATGAGTAGGCATCTGTTGATCAACAAAGAAAGTGCACAGCCCTTGTGAGGCTGATGCTAGTAGCCACAAGATAACATGTTGTCTAGCATCTTTACCTTCTCGTACAACTCAGCAGGAGTCAAATTGTGATATACAACAGTTGGCTTCAGACCAGAGTCACTCATGGCTGCCATGAAACCAGTCCGTTGAGACTCCAACTTCTTGGCAATGGGGACATTCTTTCCCTGAA
>JAABUK010000959.1_pt1 | contig 57440 bp, 57 predicted proteins | sample 5559141 | NCBI WGS metagenome assembly JAABUK01 (sample SAMN10711869, study PRJNA513367) | rock metagenome | isolation source: Antarctica rocks | place: Antarctica: Victoria Land, Pudding Butte nord | collected 2016-01-03
TTTCTGGCGGTAAGCGCTAAGTCGTCATATCGTCTCAAATCTAAGCTGATGTAGAATGCAATCAGACGTCGTCAGGTCATGACATCGTCACCGTAATCGTGTATGTCTCCTCAGAATCATGCCTGCGATTTCAAGAACGTGCTGAATGCTGCTGGCAGCGGCGTTTGCGGCTTCGCCCGGGTAGGTATTCGTCATCTGAACCATCGCTCTCGTTATCGTTGCTGCCTTCGCTGGATTGGGCAGTATTGCTGGTCTCTGGTTCGTCGAAACTATCTGCGAGTCCAAACGGCGCAGACGTCGGTCCACCGGTATAGGCATTGTTATATGTACTGTTGAGCTGTGAAGTGTAGGGAGTCTGTTTGTCAAAGTCAGTTTAGTTGTGCGAAAGAGATCGGTAGTCTCACGCTGTGGTTCTCGAAAGCATTCATTGAACCAGTCGCTTGTCCCATGCGGTATGAATAAGCAGAGGTGTAAGAAGACATGGTCGGATCCATCATAGAGCCTGGCAGCATGCTCATTGGAGGGGACTGAAATCTTTGCATACCGTACTGATTGGCGCCAGCTGCGCTGGTGTATGGCTCGCCATACGGAGATTGTGAGGCTCGACTAACCAATGGTGAAAAGGAGGTGGTAGTGGCTGCTTGACGTCGGCGACTAGAAGGAGTAGGCGATTCATCGCGGAATCGCTCTGCAGAGTACAAGGGGTTGAAACCCACGCCAGGAGGACCGCTGTATCCGTCCGAACGAGGAATCGGCTGGTCTGGGGTGCGAAAAGGGGACGATATACCAGACGAATCGCCTTGGAACCCTTGACTCTCAGAGCGATACTCCTCTGCTTCTTCATCGCTGACTGCGTCAGATGTCTTATCACCGCGAGGTCTGCCCTTTCTTCCTGTCATGCCCAATGCTTTCTTCCCAACATTCATCACCCCACCCTTCTTCTTGTTGAGCTTTCTATTCGACTCAACCCGCTGTTTCGAGCCGACAGGATCATCGATGAAGCGATTCAGGTATGGTGCGTCGAGAAGGTGCTTGCAAATGGTCTTCTGATGGCTCAAAGATTCAACAATGGCATCCAGGCGCTCGGCAAAGGTTTTGATAGACGTATTGTTCTTGGCTTTTTCTGGCTCATATGCGTTGAGCAGAGGACCTCGATCGCAGCGGTCGATGCAGCCTTCCACAATGGACCAGCAGATGGTCTCGACCTGGCGATTATCGTGCTTTTGCTCCTCGAACGCCTTTAGCATACCAGCATTATCCGTAGCAAGAGCAACAGATTTGTAGGCTTTGAACAAGAGCTTGACAGCCGCCTTCTTCTGGCCTGAAGTGCGGGGGATGGTAGGATCCGCCGAGGACTGTGGGTTCACCTTTCTGGTCCGAGCACGCCAATTATAGGCCTCCTGAGTACTGTTGAAGATCAGTTCAGTGTCGACATTACCGTTGTCCTTATCAAGAACCGCCACTGCTGTATCAAACTGGTGCTGATGAAGATATGGTGTAAAGCCTTCGAGGCCCTCTGCAGGGCTCAAAAGCGCTCTCCAATGACCCAGAACATTTGTAGCTGAAGCTCGGTCGCCAACAGGCTCTGCGTTCCGAAGGTAAGGCAACCCGCTCTGGGTAGCAATTTGGTCGTGAAGAGAATGTCCATTTTCAAGGTAGCGTAGACCGCTCTGTGACATATCTTGAGGCCAAGCCATGTTGTCACAGCGTATGAAGGTTTCGTATGGGGAATGAGGTGAAGGAGGACAAGCCAAGCATATGTAGTGAGAGTCTGGGGTACGGAAGCCGGAACAGAGATGGCGGTGGGGCAGGAGGTTATTGAAGGAAGACTGTGCCTGGTGATTGAATGACAAAAGGCCGTTAATGTGCGGGAGCTTGTGAATATCCTGAAACTTGCTTGCACAGTCTAGATCACGAATGCTCTGAACGTTGAAAGACGTTTCGGTAGGTTGTGTTTGGGTGGCAGAGGAACAAAAGCTGCGACAATAGTCTATTGTCAAGCTATGGTGGTGATCATATTGTTGAATAAACAGAGCACGTCAAGAAGGGTCAGATAGGTCTCGGCATGGATCCGCATGGATCAATGCCTCTGGATAATGGACAAAGCCTGAGGTTGAATGTGGCATCATGTTGGGAGTGACCTTATCGTCAGCCTTCTGTATCTGGATGGTGCTCTAACGGCCTAGGACCGGTGCTGATACCGGTGTTGTCGACCGCTTCATCAAGATCGCTCACAGTGGCTAAACTGCTGAGACCAGAGCGCACTATTCCCTCTAGGATCTCACGTTGGCTACCACCAGAGCGCAATCTCTTTGTACGCAGTATGGCACTGGAGAGTGTGTTCATGATGGGAAGATGGCCACGGATCGATAGGTTGATTTGTAGGAGATTCGTTGCGAGAGATGGTTGCAAGGCGCGGCAGTGATTCTTTGCACATTGCACACAGAACAGCTTATCATCGGCACCTACAACAACCGAAGAGCCGTCTTTGGATTGCACCCGGCCTACGGGCCCCTTTGGCTGCTTGCAGGAAGTTCACGAAGCAGAAGGGTCTCGAGGACGGGATTCTTAAGTAGTAGCTGACTCGATGGCGAATCTCGTCTTATGCTCGAGCTCAGGGGAAAAGATGCCTCTTTCACTGTCGATTGAGTTCAGAAGAGCTAGCTGTCGGGTAATCACATTGGTGTTGTGTTGTTGACGTCGAGATGCGAGTGAGATGCCAGTCAGGGCATGATACCACCCATTAAGCTCAGATTCAATACAAGGCGTGAATGGCTCCTAAGACCTGAGATGGTGTCTGAGCAATGATTGAACCTGCTGAGTCAAGATTAAAGAGGCTTCGGAGATGATTCGAGGGCAGTGCTTGTCCGAAAGAACTGATTTCCTGGATAATATCGTCAACTTTGACAGCAAGCAATGCTGGTCACTCCTAACTCCACGGAATTTTGAGACGAGCTCTTCTGGTCTTTTCGTGGAACATGCCCCAGACATTTTCGACTAAGGCTGACTGAGGTAGCCCTTCAGAACATCAACAAGGTTATGATGCAAGTCAAGCTGAGTCTAATAATTGAAGACCGGCAAAAGCGATATGATTCTCGCACGCTTGCAAGGTGGCAGCCGAGCAACCAGTGAAGGGACGACGTGGTAGTCCGAGACAGTCGTCAAGCAAACGTCTTCCGCATCGAAAACACTTCTCTCATATGCAACGGCCTATGCCATGAAGAAGAGAGTCAGAGCTTATAACGTTCGGACTTCCGCTTCGACAGGAGAGGCCAATAAGACTTCGATAACGGCCCACATTTCCGAACGCGTGAATACTCAAGGCAGTTTCTCAACGAACTTCTGCCAAGGCCTTCACGATGGTATTTGTTCTGCAACACCCTGGCGAGAATCGAACGCTTACTAGGCTGCATCAGTGGGGTGCACTTCAAAATATGGAAGGTGACGCCCTGAACATTGAAGAACGCACAAGAGATTCTTCATCGATTGGTCACAGCTTCCCTGTGGATTTGCAGGAGTCTCATCTCATACTTCGTGAACGCATGGCGCTCTGGAGATCCGAAGCCTCGCTGTCTTTCCCAGAAGAGACACTGGCCATCTTCTGGGCGAAAAGGCGCTCAGAGCAGGACAGTCCAAGGAGTGCTTAGAGGTGACCTCGAAGAAGACGAATATAGGGCTCAGCTCTGCGTCGTATGCCAAAGCCGACTGCCACGCACCAGAACCCAGGCATCTGTATTTTCGTGAGAAGGCAAGGCAAGGGGTGATATTGATTGTTATTTCCGATACAGCACCCCACTCCTTTCTCGTGAAGTCCCCAGACTGATGACGACTACACTTTCAATCAGGGTTTCCGTGGTGCACTGGAAGTCTTGCGAGCACAATTCTGCGGTCTATGACGAAAGCTTAGAGACTGTCCTGCTCGCGAACTCGAAAGCTATATGCCTCATCAATGGTGTCTCAGCTGGTATAAGGCACAAAGAATTCCACGGCGAACACAGCCGGCTAGTACGGTATGAGCCTGGAAGTTCATGCAGCGAAGCGCGCCCAAATTCTCGGCAAAAAACGGAAACCAGATGAGGTGTACAATTCCCAATCAACGAGTGTTGTTTCTTGTGCTTAGAATGAGTTGTCCCATCCTGCAGACACTTTCAGTCATCGAGACTAGAACAAGTCGATCCTTCGACTGCCTTCTAGGTAAATACTGGCCTCAGAGGTACGCTTGACGCCCGTAAAGCCATATCGTGTCCCCATCGGAAACTTCGGGACCGCGCGGGGGATAACAAATGAGACGGTTTGAGATGTCTTCTGGACGATACCGTGAGGATACCAGGCCTTGAGTTAATGCATTCATCAGCTGCTCAGCAGCCGCGTAATCAGCAAAGGCAATAACAGCAAGCATTTGTCCCTTTCGAGACAGAGGATCCCAAGGAGGTAGCATGCCAGGAACGACGGGGCGACAGAGGCGTGTTGCGGAAACTTACCTTGATTAACCCAGAGAGTTATCCCAGCCGCTACCTTCTAGTCCACAATAGTGATACCGTCGATGGAAATACAGGGCAGCAAAAGCGGGAAGCTGGTGGTCTTTGCACGAGACGCTCAGTGGTGCTGGGCCATCAATACTGTTGAGAAGTGGCTGTCTACTTCATCCCTCAGATCAGAAGGGGCTTGGACGTCCCCATTTTCTGCATCCTGGAGCAATATTTGCTGCTTCACAGTCGCGTCGTCATAGGGATCAGCCATGTCGGCCATCAAGACTAGGAGCGAGGCCCTCGGATGTTACGTGAACGATCTCGCATGCCTTTGACCGACTGGCAAGGTAGAACATGGCATTCTATCGAGGTGTCAGGGCGTTCCACTTTCGCTTTGGCATCCTGAAGTGATTGCTACGCTGCACGAGATAAGAAGGGACGTTGGCAAAGGTTGAACATGTTGTAAACCATATCCAGGCGTGGTGAAACACCCCACGTAATGAAATTTTGGTCCAGGTACTTTAAGTCCCCCACCCGTCTACTGCGCCAGCCCGCCTAATGCGCCATTATTCTAGAAAAAGCGAAATATCGTATTTCTATCTCCACTATTCTACGTCAGCAAACATGCTGAATTCGAAGCTCATATCTGCAATAGATAGGCTTGCCATCCTATTCGCTGTTTTACGGGCCTTCGCGGCCAAATCCTTCGATTTTGACAGGGCTAGACATCGCTGTTACTCTTCTTTTATAGCCTATATACTTTCGATGTTTACAAACAGTCTATTTAAATTAATTAAGATCTTTTTTTATCTCTTTGCGTTAATCTCCTCTATCTTTGAGATCTGAGCGTTGATTTACTATGTATTATGAGCTTTTTCGAAGTATAACTCGCTAAATATCTTCACTATCTTGTTAAATAGAATTCGTACATCTTAAGATAAGTTTGCGGCGTTAAGAAGAGAGCTTTAAGTCTCTAAAAGCTATCACTTATTCTGTAGAGTCTGAAGAATTATCAAGTCGCTATTTTATTATTTTTGAGACGTTTTTAGAGTAGTATAGCTAAACAGAATTTGCTTTAATTAAAGAATCTTTTCAGAATTTTAAGAAAATAGATCAGCTTTATATTATTCAGTTTTAATATAGACTTTATTTAGAGTATATTCTCTTATCTTATTATAATATTTAATAAAGCGAATCTTTTTAATAGTTGTTAAATTCTTAAATTAAGTTAAACTCTCAATCTTAGCTTAATAACTTTATTTAATTTGCGAGAATATCGAAAGATTAAGAGACTGAAGAATATAACTTAAATAAGAAGATAAGTAGATTAGTTAAATCTTATTTTAAAAGCATATTTATATGAATTTAAATATAATATAACTTTCATAATTATTAAGAAGTAGAATTTAATAAACGTTAGCGAGCTTTAATTAAGTTTCGAATATAAATATCTCTTTTAATTATTATATATTAATATTATTTAATATTTAATTATTTTCAGAATAAGAATATAATTAATTTAAGATCTTCGCATGCTTAAATTATAAGCTTTATATACTTTTACTCTTAAAAATAATAAGATATTAAGTATAACTTTCTACAGCTGATATTATCTCTATAATTATAATCTATTCGTGATTCTTAAAAGTTTTCTTATATATTTAAAAGATGAAGAAGATGTTTATAACTTATTAATGCGTACAGTAATTTAAAGTAATATTTAATTCATTTATATTTTATACACCTTTAAGAGCGATCTTATTTATAAGAAAAACGCGTTAAAATAGCGAATATCATGTTTGTAAATCGATAGAATTGATATTCTGAATTTGTAAAGCATCTATCTTTCGATCTATCTTTAAATAAATTTCAGAATAACGCGTTAAGAAGCGTAAAAGTCATTTCTTACTCACTATTTTTAAGCCGCCTGATTCTATTGATATTTAAGCTGCTATCTCGCGAACAGTTTTATGTGTGAGAGCCTGTTCTTTCATCTTAAGAGAAAGTATCTATTAAATCAAGCTATTTTCTTATTTAATTGATAAAAGCTGTGATGATTAACACGTAATTTATCGTGAAATTCCTTTATTAAGGCGATATTGAAGAGTATCGCGCGAAATTCCGTACTTTATCTTTATAGCGCGAAATGAGGGATTTGAAGGGCCTGTTAGCTCTTATAGAGCTGCAGCTATATTAAGTTCAAATGATGAACTTATAGCTATTAAATTGAGCTCGCTGTCGCGTCTAGAAAGTCGACGGTGAGGGTGGATGAGGGGGAAAATAATGGCGCATTAGGCGGGCTGGCGCAGTAGACGGGTGGGGGACTTAAGCCTCAACGCTTCACACTCTTTCCCCACGACACTGTCGGATAGGTGAGGCAGATCTTAATGTTCTCGAGGCCGTTTTATATGGATAGGCATACTTTTAATCAAACATTACCCTAGGTGTTCTACATTCCACGTTCGATCACGTTAATCCGTGCGTGGGCACCATCTTAGAAATCCACGACCAGATGTGGTCCGGTGTAGAATCTAAGGTCTATCACTTGCATCGTATATACGTCTCATCTTCCCTCAGCAACTAAAGAACTAAGGCTTGGAGCTCATGACACGTCTTCATAGAGACACAAAGCGGCTGAACGACAAAGTCTCAATCCTTCACACTGCGCATGTCCGACTATGGATATCCTTCTCCTGTCACTACTTGCGTTCTCTCGCCCTCGTGATCGCACGTCAGGGTTCCTCCGCCTTCGGAATTGCTACTATCATAGTACTGCTCAACAGCCTGGCTAAACGTGGCAATGAGGAGAATGTTATTCCGAGCTCAAGATGAAGAGAGCGAAATCGCCTGCGTAGACACGATGCTGTTGAGAGAATATCACAATGACTTTGTGAAGCGGTGAATTGTGTAGGACCTCTCCAGATATTTAGTTGCAGGAACTCGTTCCTGGTACCATTCTCGAGCCGAAGAGCAGCTCCAGTCTGAGTGGAGGAAAGAAAACCAACGTTGGTGTGTCGATCGCTTCAAGCCGCCACAACCTCATACCCCAACCGCGGAAAGTGCATCACCAACCCCTTCTCATTCCTTAAACATATCTGCTCATAGTTTAAAGTGATCAGCTCTCCAGCCTGTGGATGAGTCCTTCCCGTATCCACCGGCGTGACCTCCACTCTCTGTCCCTGTCGCAACCGCTCCGGATTCACCTCTATATGCGGCACGAACTTCGCATACTCATGTGTCGGCGGCACCCTCAGCACCTTATACGCCTCCGCCATCTGGATCTTCGTCTCGACCCTCCTATCCGCAATGAATGTCTCAACATCAGCCAACCACCTAAAGATCTGGGGATACGTCGACTCCGAGATCTCGGGGCGCGCGCCTTCGCGATCCCGAAGCCCCCAGTTCACGCTCCAGTACAGATACATGTCGGCAGAGGTGGGCGTGCTGCCGCCGAGGAAAAAGCGGCGGCCGTCGCGCAGAAAATGGCTTTGAATCAAGCTCACCAGTGACAGCATCTTGCTGATTGTCTTGGGACGGGCCTGGGCCATAGCGGTGGGGTTGAATGGCCGGCCCATCAACTCACTGCGGTCGGCGAGGAAGGCCGGGTCCTTTAGGAAGGGCGTGTCCAGCGGGACGAGGCGGACGGCGCACCGAAAGGCGACTTGGCCGAGAGCGTCGTATTCGATGTGGTTGGTGCTGTCGGCGAGGCCGCAGTCGAAATGCTGGGCGATGTCGCTGAGTTTCTCGATGATCAGGGCGGTGTCAATGTACATGTCGCTGCCGATGCTGAGGAGCGGTACTCGTCGGTACGTGATTCCGATCTCGGCCAGGGTGGGTCGCGGCATGATGACGGGGACTTCAACGTATTTGTAGGGAATTTTAAAGAGGGCCAGGAATTGGAAGAGCTTTTGTGGGTTTGGGGCCATCCCGTAGCTGTACACTATGATTTCGGGTCTTTGGTGGGACATCTTTGCTAACTGTTCACACAGCTTGGGCGCGAGAGTGACGGGGTATTACCTAGATGGAGAGGATAAAAATAAACAAGCGTAAAGTGTATCACGCTCGTGGTAATCTTTAATAACAGTAGTCAGTATCCTACAGATTACTTCTAAAGTAGCAAAATACACTTAACTTGTCGAATGCTGTTATAGATGTCACTTGCGGTGCCTGCCCCTTCGGGTTTGGCGCCGCCCTATCTAGCCTAGCGCCTCTCCGCCGCTTTATCTGACTATAAAACACCGTCCCCCTCTCTCGCCTGATTCCCGCCACGGGCGAGTCGCCGCGTGAAAGACATGATGGGGTCAGAGCTTCGCCTCCCACTCAGCGCCGCCCGTCGCCAGCAGCTGACGACGCATGAATAAGGCACCGGGCCTAGAATTTGGTCAGCGTCTTAGCCCCAGGTTGCTGCACGGGGGAGAGGGGCTGGAGAATGAATGCATATGCCAGCGCCACGAAGCTCGCAGCTAGAGCAGGGGACAGCATGGAGACATTCAACTACAGCTGGGGGGTCTCATTCCATCATCCATAATGGTCAGATTTTATCCTCGTCGATCCTTTTGATATCAGGGAATTTGTCAAACCTGATATTGACTCAAGTCGGCTCAAGCAACAGTCTGACAACCGAGTTTCCAAAAACTCAAAGGTCTTTGGAGGGAAAGATTCAAGTGCTGGCTCCTCAGAGGTATGCTTTCGATTGCCTTCGTGTCTTCTGATATTTTCTGGCACAGGTCTGACTTGAAATAGGTCGAATGGCAAGTATCTACATTTTTGCAAGGACCGAGGTTCAGGATGAATCACAGAATCTCCCACTGAGATAGTGTCATAAGAATCAAATGTGGCTTTATGTATTGCACCGAGAGATATTTATTGGGACCGAAGTCGATGATCAAGTGGCATTAAAGCCTTGCTGCCAACCTATAGGCAGAAGATGTAGGCACGGGTAGCCATGAGAGCAGGTTTCGTCGTTCATTTAGCTCTGGCGAGCATAAGTAGGATGGGGAGTTCTTTGGCGCCAAATGAGTTCTTGATTAATTACACATCCCGCTCTATCCTCGACCAGGTTGAAGCAAACTGGGTACGAAGCTAAGAGAGTTGATTTTTCCTTAATGACATACTGGATCATCCTCGCCCTCAAGATCAAGTCGGCCTCTTGATAATCAGAGTACTTGTTGTAGTTTGAGACTGACGGCAATTCGCGAGTCAAGACCTCCAGCCGCAACCGCATTGTAGACGTCGAGTCTGAATGACAACTGCGGCATCATTGCCATCAATGCTTCCTAGTGTTGATTTCACGACCATCCTGCGCGTTCCTCTTCCAACCGTTTATTGCTGTTCATCAACCAAACATCTCGATTCCCTTTTGCCAGAATACCAGGAAAAGTTGTCGTTTTGAACCAACGAAGGAGGTCTGAAAGCACGCATCGAGGTCTACATTCCACGGCTTCCAGAAACAATGATGCCTGGATCAGTTCTCTCTTGGTCGAATTCAGCTTCAGCGAGCCTCTTTCCCCTGAGAAATGACTCGCAATCGTTTCGCCTGCATCGGAGGTCATTCTCTCCCATCAAGGGGCTGGTCGCACTCGGATCCACATGACGTTGAATTCCGAGCGCTCTGCCTGCATTCTCGACGTCAAGCTTCAAGGCTGAAACCTTGGGGTATTCGCCATGCCAACACTTTCGTATGATCTCGCCAACAGGATAATATATTTTGAAATCACCACCGTCTGTTGCTGGGAAGATTCCTTCGCGAAAAAGGTTTACCGCTTCGTGAAGCGGTTTAGTATGATAGGGACGATGTCCAGTAATGATGAAGTAGATTGGGAGCGCTATAGAGAATGCTTGTCCAGGTTCGTCCGCAACTAGTATGTCTCTTGACGCTGGTCTTATATATAGTGGCCATGGTATTCTTCGATAGGGTTCCCCGAGTCGTACTGTCGCGGCGAAGTCACAGCATTTGATATAATCAAAAGAATCTAGTAGAAAATTTTCAGGTCGAAGATCTCCATGAGCGAGACCAAGCTCAGCCAGCTCTGCGACTATTGCCACAAGTTGATAGAGAAGATAGAATTTTCTTGAGAATTCCATAGACGTAGCTGTCTTAATGCATTCATGAAGGTTCCCTCCTGGTATGTATTCCATAAAGATACCTTCATCAGCATGAAAATAGCTTCTGATCAGGTGTGAAGCGCCTTTATTATTAAGATAGGCGAAAATATTTTTCTCCCATTCGATGCTTTCACGGCTCTCCTGGCTTTGTTGTAGCCACTCCGAGCTGGCAGAGTCTGGCAGCTGACAGAAAGATACATCATACTCAATTGGTGTCTTGAGTGCAATAGTATCACTGATTATCCAAATTGTTCCATCGAGACCATTTGTCAACCGGATGCAATCTCTCATGTCATTGAAAGGTAGAAGCTGCATCGGCTCCATCTGAGCATATATGGTCAGAGTCTGCAATCTTTTCTCAACAGAAGGTGCGGGAGTTAGGGGTCTAATAATGAGCTTGGTGCAGGGTTGGAAAAATGCCAAACCAGTCAGAGATCTTGGCAGTCTTACTTGCTGAATTGCCCTGATGAGAATATCATCTTCGTTTTAGCTTATTGCCTTCAACATCCTGTCTAAAAGTCTACTGCCAAACTAGGACTATGACCGTGGGCCTGAGCTCCAAGGTTTGGAAGTCTATCAACGACTGCATGCGGTTGGCGAAGAGGCTGATTATATTTCTTAATTCTATGACTATGATTCGACCTCGTAACTATTGCTCCATGAGGAAAGCAAACCGGATTGCAGGGGAGGACAATGTCAACGAAGCGTTGATATTCAAAGCTTTGAAGGGTGGCTTGCTTCCGGAGACTCTGAAACCAATCGAAACGCCTCCTTTACCACGGATGATTTGAGGTTGTATGAAAAAGAGGAAACGGAAAGAACGGGCGCTGGACCTCATGGCTTTTTCTGTGAATCATATCCATGATCTGGGCTTTATATTCTAAATTTCAAAAAATCCCCTGCTTTCCTGCACTTCTTCTGGATCCAAAACCTTTCCTGTTCTATTTATTGTTCCAGCAGTCCTTCACGCCACATTTTCCTGGAGTAGCTTGGGATCCTGACAGGACAGTTTGCCTGCCTTGATATAAAGTGCAAGCTGTACCATTCGGGCAATAGATTCTTGTTCGGGTGGTTCTGGGAGCTTCATGGCCACATGAGTATGCATGCTGGTTGACCAGAACGTTACAGTCGCAAGGTGGCATTCTTTCTAGCCCACCTGGATCAGCATCAGTATGGCTAACCATTGCGAATGCGTACTTACTGCGCTTGAACTTTTGTTCCACTTTGTTGAGGGTTGAGAGCCGACAATCGAGCAAGTAAGGTAAGGGTAGGTCTTCTAAAGAAAAACGATGAGAACAATTAGCAGTTACTACTGCGATGGCAGGATGACCCGAGGTTGCAGCTGGCTTCTAGCTTATCAGTTGCACCCTAGTAGGAACTGTGACGTGGCATGCGGTGCGTTATGCTTATCAGCAATCCGTGGGATTTCGCTTACAAGAGCAGATACGTGTACAACACGAAAAACGCCGAAGTACAGCTTTTGTCATACAAAATAAACCCGGACGCAGTATGCCTTTACAGAATAATAATAGTGGGCGTCAGGACGAAGTGGACGCACTGCGGGATTGAAATTATATTATAAAGAGCAGACTGGAGACCAAAAACCACCCAAGAACCCTCTGTGAAGATGTAGGCAATGATCTCTAGATCACAGATATGTCATCCTCTCCTGTATTGTCCAAGTCAAACCCCTAATACTTTGATAACTCTTTTTCTGATAAAGTGACTGTCGTGGAGAGCTCCTATAGGGCGTTTTGAAGATCCTGAAATATCAACATCACTTTTTGGCGAAAGCCATTCAGCTCATAATTAACTCTTTTCAGGTGGTCGTTCTCCTCCACCTGAGCGTTCAGATCCTGTGTGAGCTCTTCGATCCTTTCTTTGTCACTGATTCTGATCTTGTTCCTCTGGATCCGGTTTGGGAGTCTTGCTATGGCCGATGCGGTTCCACCATGCTTGCTAATCTGGTGATCGAGAAGTGTGATCTTCTGATGCGTCTTTGATTTGCCCGGTGGCGCTGAGGAGATCTGTTCTAGCGGTGAGAATAATACTCTTATGGGTGTGTAAAAACTCCTCGTGGGATAAGTGGTAGGAAGGTATCGTGGAGGTTTGCTCGTCGATGCGACCAAGTAAATTGATGGGCTTATTGGTCTATCACTCGCGAATCGTACTTCTGGAGTCATTGTGGAAAAGAGCCTGGCAGGTGATATGGTGAGAGTTTTCCCCGAAAAGAATGGGAAATTGATGATAGTAAAGCAGCATTCTAGGAGACTTGCGCATAAAGCGAGAGGCGTGGTTGTACTTTTTCAGAAGCCCCCCAGGGAGTTTTCGTCTCTTCGCAAGACCCCCCGTTTCTGTTTCTATGAAAAGAAGCGCGGACCAAATATAGACGGCGGCCTTCTCAACAGAATATTGGCCGAGGATCCTCCGCTCACCATAACACTCTTATCAAAACGTACATATATGTTCTAAGGTTTTAAGATTGCTTTGTATGGATTGAAATCGACTCAAAAAGAGAGAAATAGTACGTGAAACAAGAACCCATTTATTGTACAAGCTCACAGTCTTCCATCACACTCCTTTCCCCATAATTCGAAAGAATACATGCACCACAAACCTAATAAGGAACCCCAAACTATACGGCTGAAAAACAGTGCAACGATGTTAGAAACAACGCCCCGAGTAGAGATTGCAACATTCGAAGACACAGACTTCAATTGAATTCCACTGGATGTTGCGCCTGTCGGAGTGCCATTTCCGTGAAGGGAAATACCAGAACCTTTAGGGCTCTTGCCGATTGTAATGGTCGGAAATGAAGCATTCGCGGTGGCCGACTCAGCTTTTCACTGTGACTCGGAACTGACGTTGTCTAAGAATGAACTCATGCTTTCTTCAGGTTTAGTTGCAAAAACTATTTTCCGATCACAATATGACATCGGCCTAGTTTGCTGACAGAAGAAAAACTGCGGCTCAGAGAAGTGATAATGGCAAGGCTTCAAGTGCCGCTCGGACGGAGTAAGAGAATATCTGTGAATGATAAGAGGTATTTGACGAAGAAAGCAGTGGAGAGACTGTTTTCTGAAGAAGATCTACTAGAGAAGAATGATGATGATGATGACGAGAAGGATGATGATGACGGGAAGGATGATGGTGATAATCAGAGGGATGCAGCAAAACATCTCCTCCAGCTGCTTCAACAGAACCCATAACCACAAACAACCCCACTGGAGCGGGACAGCAGACGCAGTTGGGCCAGACTACGAACAACACAATGCCTATCAATCAAACTTCGAAGATCAATCACTAGAACGCTTGGGCCAGACTACGAACAATACCAGGTGTGCCTGCAAACCCGTAACCCTAACCAGATCTCTCGGACCACCCTAATCGGTCCGTAATTTTTGGGAAAAGGTTATGACCCAGGTCTCTGTTACTCAGCCGGGGGTTCTACGGTGTGCAACGTCAGTTGGCCTATTTGTCTCCTCACTTCATTCCACCACCTCGGCTCTGGAATCCGAACTGCAGCAATTCTTGAAGATTCGAGGGAAGCACTAAAGGGAGTTCGTATCTTCCACTACAGTTGCCGCAGCTTTCACAAATCTAGCTGCGGCAAGCATCCCACCATCATTGCCGGGTGACTTGGGCTCCTTGGTCGTGCCGGAAAGGCCCTTGGTGCAGTCTGAGGCAGTTTCACGTTTGACGGGCAAAGTAGAGAATGCACTGAATGTGGGCAATAGCAGTAAGGATGACGCTTTGAGCTTGATTGGGGTAACGAAGAGAAGGCGTGCGTAGGAGGCGGGATAGTGATCTCAAAACTTCCTATGATTCTGGAGCGGGCTAACAGCGCGAAAAGATGTATGGAAGCAGTAGAAGTCTGGTATAGGAAAGGTTTGGGGTATACTGCTGCCGCCTACAAAGGGACGATGCCCGGCTTGCTGCGCATTGACTGCCAGCATTTAATAGCTCCAGGTACTGCAGATGTTTACTCGACTCCGTTACCGAGTTGACCTTTTGATCCGAGGTCGATGAATCGTGCAAGTCGGCTGCGTGAGGCGCAAATATGGATCACAGCTGACCGACGGTACAACAACAGAAGAAGTGGCTTGCCAATGGGCAGATATTCTTGACAAAATCGTGTTTCTTTGGCCATGACCAAACAACGTCAGGCTGGATAATCGAGGATCGAGGATAGGTACGGTTCAACGGACAGCCACGTTCCGGAGCACGTCCTGCCTCAAAAAACCATTTTCACATCGCCCAAAGTTTCAAACTGTTGTCAATGAGGGTCTTGCTAACCATATCGGAATCGTCGTCGCTACTCGCATCAGTCCCGCTGGAACTGCCTTGATCCATTCCGAAGTGTCGCTGCCCTGAGCAGCTTGCAACCACACTGCCGGAAGGATGAACGATTGTGCTGGAAACAACGTCTGGTCGAACTGTCAGCCATGGTTCCAGGCGTGTGCTACAAGATCGTGATTGCTTACCATTATGAGCATGCCACTCCAGATCTGGTTGCTGAGGCCCTTCTTGGCAATGGGTATTCTCCCAGACTCGGATGCTGCCGTCGGCTCCCCCAGCCCATATTTCGAGGCCGCCATCAGCAGTTGAAGAGTTTGAAATGTCGATTCTCAGTCTTTGATTGGTTTCAGCCTTTCGACCCTCAGCCCAACTCAGGAGCTGGCCGGTCTTGCGAATGTCGTAGACCATGACGCCACGGCTGTGCCTTTCAACAATGTAAAGGTATCGTCCGCACGGACTCCACATCAATTGAGTGATACCTCTACCGCGGATTCTGCTGTCGGCCTCGTTGCCGTCTAATTTAAACACGCCAAGACATTCTCCCTTGCCAGCTGCGTCATACAAGCCGACATGGCGTGAAAAGGTACCAGCTGCCAGGACGTTCGAGGCTTGCTCTATGGAAAGCGCCGACACTATGCCCTTCATCCCAATTGAACCATGTGTTTTGCTTGCTCTACGGCTTGGTGCTGTCTGAAAATGACTTGACGGCCCGTTACCAGGTCGTGAAACATCAAACATTGCAAGCTGGCTGCTCGAGCCACTGATAAAGTTTCGTCCATCGCCGGTGAAGAGCAAGGAGTGTGGGGAGATGTAGGCCTCCGTGGTAGCATTGACAAGCGGATAAGATGCGACTAGCTCGCTAGAAAGTGCAGAATGCAGGCGAATAGGGTGATCTGGTAAGGAGCATAAAAGGAGGGTTGTTGACGGATCCTGCAGATCGAAGAGAGGGTACGTCGTAAGCGCCTTGACAGCTTCTACGAATTGTATCTCTGCATAAGGGTCCAGCAAAAGTCCTTTGTCCCTCTCTTGTAGTAGATCCGGTGGTCTGCCCTTTTTGTTCGATCAGCACGCAACAGTATCTGATCGGGCAAGGCGCACATTATAAACGTTCGGAGACGATTATCGGCCGAGTCAGTGGTGATAGATGTACCATCGGCAGTCCTGCCTACCGTAAGTGCTAATGAACTAAGCGCAGAGTAGGGAAATGTACCACTGTGCACTTTTGAAGTAGTTGCTAGGATAGTTCTGACGATTAAGTTTTTGAAGTTCGTTTGTGGGAGCGGTAGTCAAAGCTACCAGCTTAGGACATATAGCTCGCGGCTCTGTCTCCATTCCACTGATCACCCTGTCTGGCTGCTTGCAAGACTCATGTGCTCGACGTAAGCATCGATGCGGTATTTACAGCGCAATGCCAATCTGGTGGAGTGCAATAATATATATATTGAAGTCCATTGCAGACACGCCAAGAATCGTCACCTGATTGAGCGCTAACTACTTTGGTATGAATGCGCGATCTGGTCCGTGTCCTTGTGCATTTGCTTCACAATACCCCTTGCATCGCCAGCAGAAAAGATGTTTGGCAGCGGGTCGAGGCCAAGCTTAGGCTTGAGCATCAGCACGTCTACTGCAGAGTAAGTAAATTCCTGCATGTCCTTCTAGAGAGCGGTCTATCCCTCCGACGTTCCCAAGGATACCCTACCTTGCTCAATCCAGGGGACCTCGCTGATACATTACACATAGTACTCCAAACCCATCCCGCGCAGCTTCAGGTCAGCCCGGTGAAGGCTCTTTATTTGGAGGGTTTGGCTCCACAGCCACATCACAGCCGCAACAGCAAGGTGGATTGTTTGGCAGCGCGTCGTCCCAGCCAGGTCAAAGCGGAGGATTGTTTGGAACTTCTACTTCCCAGCCTACACAGAGCCGGGGTTTATTCGGGTCTTCAACATCGCAACCAGCTAGCGGAGGTCTTTTGGGCACGGCAACGTCTAAAGCGGCCAGCAGCGGGTTATTTGGAGCAGCAACATCACAACCAGCCGGTGGAGGACTTTTTGGAACCACGTCACCACAACCCTCGCAAAGCGGTGGGCTTTTTGGAACTGCGACATCACAACCGGCCTCAAGCGGTGGCCTCTTTGGGGCTGCGACATTTCAGACTGCTCCAAGCGGTGGACTATTTGGATCAACTTCACAACCAACACAAGGGGGAGGACTCTTTGGTACTGCTTCATCACAGCCTGCGCCAAGTGGTGGCTTATTCGGAACACCTTCTTCGCAACCACCACAGGGAAGTGGTCTTTTTGGCGCCATGACGTCTCAGCCGACTCAGGGTCTTTTCAACAGTTCGCAAGCGCTGCAGCCCAATAGCTTCCTTGGTGGAATCAACCAGGGCGGCGCTGCCAAACCAGCAGCAACGTTGAGCCTTGGCCAACAATCAAATCTCGGTGCTTCAACTTCGAACGCCAGGATAGATCTTGAACATCTGCGTCCAACTACCAAATTCGACCAGCTTACCGAAGATCTCCAAAGAGAAATTTCCAACCTTGACACCGCAGTCTTAAACGAAATCAACAGATGCAATGAAGTGTCCAATCTGCTTCCTAGCATTGCTGCTTCAGGCTCCAATATTCCTAACGACGTTGCTTATGTCACGCAAAAACTTGAAGAGGTGGAGACAGGCCTAGAAAATGATGCAGAGGACATTCAAAATTTGAAGGAACAGACTGTGAAAAAGGATGCGAATGAAGCCAAGATCTGTTTCAGAGAGGTTGACAGACTGAAAATGCCCTCCCAATACCAAGCTTCCGTGACTGGTCCTGCAACGTCGGTTTCAGCTGGTGTGTATGGTGGTCATGGCCTGTCGGGGTGGTGGAATCATCCGCAAACACTGCAACGCAGCATTCGTGGAGGAGCTGGTGCTGGCGGCTCACGAACGTTGCAACTGCCTGGTGACGAGGACGCAGATGCCATGGCTGGTGGACCTGCCAACTTGGTTGATTTCTTTGATCGAAGGACAGAAGAAATGAGGCATGCTCTTGCAGAAAATAAGTCACTGCTCACAGAGATCGAGGAGTTTGTGCTCAGTGTGGAGAGCAAGATTGCAGCGAAGCAAGGGGAGGTGACGGGAAGAGATGGCAGGGCAGATGGCCCCCAAGGAGAAGAGGATCAGGTCGGCCTGCTACGATACGTCTTTGGGGAATTCGAAAGAAGCTTATACGAGGTGGCCGACAAGGTGGGTGGCGCAAGGGACGGTGTGCATGAGCTGGTTATGGGTGTGGTCGGAGACGGTGGTCCAACATCTCAAAGATTTGCCAGGTGAGGAAACTTTGGGACAAAATCCCAAAACATTTGCTCAGTAAGATACCCAACCCGCGACGCTACAAACTTGTCCTTTTCCGAAGTCTGCACCTGTCACAGAACGCTCATCCGAAGCAGTGCGGCTGAGTTGGGAGGAGCCAAGGATCTTCAAGTCTAGGATTCCATCGTCACCAACTTGGCGTCCAATACTGGAGCGGAAGAGGACATTCTGCATGCTCTTCACGTGATCGAGGTTGACGAGCTGTGCAGCAAGACGTGGTGTCAGAGCCAATAATGGCAACTTACGAAAGATTTCTTGAAGGTCCTCGAGCAGACGATTCCCCAGGGCCCACACCTGCATCGTCTACACATCTTGCTTAGCATTCAGATACGACAGGTCAGACTGGCCGCATCCAAGCACCATGGAACGGCAATACTCTGTAAGAGAAGACATAGAAAATCAGCCTGCTGGGTATGGCGCAGTTGCATCCCAGCCCTTAGCCCTGATGGCAAGTCTCGACAAGAGGAATTTAATGCTGGATACGGCTTCCTTCATTGACACAGACGATGCAGGAACTTCCAATCACACATACCTCCAAAAGTCAGCGAGTAGGCCCCCTTGATTCACAGCTCTTTGGTCTTCTTGTCTACCTTTCTTTGTTCTTTCCGAGCTGTCCTCGACTCCCTGCCGACTCCGTGGTAATCACAAGGCTGCGTCTTCCCATGCTTCGTATATGTACTGAATCCGTCTTCAATCATCAAGCCAACAGGAACAGGAACATTCTCATCTATGTTTGTACATGAAGATGAGACCATGGAGTGGAAATGCTTGGCAAGCTGTCCTGAGGGCACCAGCAAATTGGTAGTCTTCCCTCCGTCTGCTGCTACTCCTTGTTGCTCTTCTGCCATCTATATTCAAGTGTGTATCCACTGAAACGCTCTATCCATATGGTGTCTGGACATGTCAGACGAATGTGAGACGCAACCTGCTCTCATCGATTATGCACGTTTCCACGGCCTTGCTGATAATCACCTCAGCCACGACACCCACACATGGCTCCCGTCAGGTTTGATTCCTTGTAATGAGGACGCGAGGCTTCCAGATTTCAAAGTGCCGCAGATTGAAAGGCTTCCGCCTGAGGCCAAATTTCGGCTTGACAGCAAGGCAGCGTTACTCCTGGCATCATGTCTCAAACCCCCACCAGCACCAGACTGGTCAAATAATCTGTCAGATCACCATCGAGTGAAGAGATTGAAATTCGAACAACCCGCTCTCAAGACGGATCATGCTAATGACATGAGGAAGATTCGTTATAGAACGCGACCAAAGACGGAGGCTTTGAATCTGGTGTCCATTGAAGTCGATGCTGAGGGGGGCGAAGGTCTTGCTTGGCCACCGGAGATGATGGAAGTCGCGACCATTTTGGACAAGAAAGTCGCAGAAGAGAAGTTTCAGACAACTCGGGAAGTCCTCAAAGCACTACAAGATTCCCTCAGACCCGCCTACACGGCTCAGATGCATGAAGCGATCGTTGCGGAAGACCTGGCTTTCACAAAGGTATGGCCAGCCAACAACCGCAATGCCATTTACACTGACAGTGAAAAGGGTCGCAGGCCAGAGCCAATATCTCCGCCACTGCTGTCATCCGAATATAGTCAAGAGCCGCACATCCCATCATCACCCACCTTACGCATGCAGTTGCTATCCGATGTGCCAGACCCTGATGATGAACTAATGCACAAGGCAAACGAAGACATTTCGACTCAATGTCGCATTAGAATTGATGATGCAACGGCAGCGGAAGTTGATCAAATCGAGCACCTGTTGCAATTTGCCGAAAATGGTCCAGCAGCTGATGAAATAACTACACTCGATAGCGCATGCCAGCAATCGCCGATTGGGAGGACGCAGCACGCGAAATTTCTTAAACTCAAATTACCTGAAGTTGAACCATCGTCACGACCCGAAACTAATCGAGGACCAAGTGCCAAACAGGTGACTTTTGCTTTCTCTCCCAAAAACGTCTTGCTAGAGTATATGAAATGTGAGGAGCCGAGCTCCGATGACACCGATCAGCCTTTCAAGGATGACCTTCTTGCTCAATTGGCTTATGAAGCATCACCAGCAGATGATAAAGAGCTAGCCGGAGAGAGATTGGAACCAAGCGGGATCATCATGCGGGTCGAGGTGCCGAAGCTTCACGAAATCAAGCTCACAGCGCCTGGTACCACTATCACGTCTAAGGAGTTCTTACAAACCATGATCGAGAACCATCTGAAGTATACACGGACAAGCTTTGACAAAACGTTAGAACGCAAAATGGAATGGGCTCCAGTTCCCAGCGGCCTTCTGAATCCAGTCATCGACGACCCCATTCAGCCTTCGCCGCAATTAAGCGGCTGGACATCACAGCCTGCATTCGCTATTAAGAGCGAAGACCTGCTATGGAGACCTGACGTGCTGCGAATCCTAAGTGTCAGTGAAGAAGATGACGAAGAGGAATTGGAGAAAGACTTCTCTCTGCAGGATAAGCCTAGTGAGGAAACACGACCGCCTCTCAAGAGACCTGCCTTAAAAGACCTAACAAAGACTTCCCTTGAGCGGCCAGCCCGGCCACTATCGCTGCCTGAGATTGAGCGTCGTACCTCCGGCTTTGGATCTTTGGCAGGATTCATGGACACCCGCAAGGCACACAAAAAGCCTCGATTAGACCCTGAAGAAATGCCCACAGAGACCACCGAAACAAAGGCAACCTCCGCATTAGATGCAGAAATGAAGACCGTGAGCAGAGTACAAGTCCCTGCAACACCGACAGAAAGGCATGCTACAGACGTAGCTGCTCTAGTTGTACCTCAGGTACCGATAATCACTTCACCACGAAGCATCATCGTCAATTCGAAACTTCTAAAGTCCCATCGCCAGGTCACACAAGCCCTAGAGACGCGTCCAAACCTGCCACTTGTCATCATCTATCGAGATCTGGAGACCAGCAACGACGCTGACATAGAAGCCGATCTGATAATCACACCAACCACCGCTGCGATATTCACAACCCTCCAAGCAACCACACAGCGATCGCTCCCAGGACAAGGTCCGTCACGCCCACCAATCTTCAACCGTATTGTCCACCTCTCACAACTCTACGACCGCCTCCTCGTTCTCACCACCCTTCGACCAGCAGATTCCTCACCCCTCGAATCCCCAACGACCTGCTCTCAAATCTCAACCTTGACCTCTTTCTGCACCTCCCTCTCCGTCTCACGCCCAGATTCAACCGTACAACCCATACTCATCCCCACTCCTTCACCTCCAGAGCCCGACTTTACCCTAAAACCCACCACCCCTACCCCCCATCCTCTCTACCAATGGACATACCCCCTCATCATCAAACACGCCTTAGACCTCACATCCACATCCACACCTGGCATAACCCTCCTAGCCGAAGAAACCCTCTGGGAGCTCTTCCTCCGTAAAGCGGGGATGAACCCTTTCGCGGCACAGGTGGTGTTGGGGATGCTGAAGAAGCCTCACGGAGAGGATCTGCTGCAGCGGCAGAAAAGAAACAGTGGTCTATGGGGCTTAAGGGCATTTGTGCAGATGGAGAGGGAGGAGAGGATGGAGGTTTTCGGGAAGGTGGTGGGGAGGAGGGCGGTGGAGAGGGTGGGTGATGTGCTTGGGGTGGCTTGGGGTGGTGGGGCAGAGGGAGGGGGAGGTGGATTTGGGAGTGTGGATGAGGATTTGGGTCGTGAGGGTGAATGTGAGAGTGCTTGCGGCGTTTGGGAAGGGGAGGGTGAGGCTATGCTCGTTGATTGATCTACGAGAGACTACCCTCAACATTTAGATGTTTTTGATTTGCTGAGAGGATAGAATTCCATCTTCAAAAATCATCAGATGTTTAGTTATCCTCGTACCGTCCCAAAAACATCCGGATTCCCAGTTCAGGAACCCATATGTCCGGTCCATGATCCGTAGTGGCAGGTTCCGAAGTATTTGAATTGGATGATTCTTATCGTTCATTCTCTTCATCCCGTCTATGTATGTATCAATGCATGCTTTTCTTTCCACCTCATGACCGTTGAAAGGACACGTACACATCCATGCATCCACATCCAACAACATGGCCCATCTATCCGATCCTATACAACGCACCATCCCTCTCGACTCGCTCATCCAATAAAGACAAAACCCCAATCATCAGATCCAACCTCACTCCTGCCTCTCATCGCTCCCATTTTGTGTCCCCTCCCCCCGAATATCCCTTAGCGCCCTCTCACAAATCTCCACACACTCCTCCATAACATCTCCCCCAACCCTCCAAGTCCGCAAAATCACTTCCTCCCTCCTCATCAGCTCCTCCGCCCTCGCCCATCTCCGCCGCCAAACCTCTTCTTTCTTGCTGTAGGGAGTACCTGGCGCGGCGCCGCCGCCTCCACCCGCAGCTGGATCGCCTGAGCTGGCGCCGGTGCCCCAGGAGAGGCGATTGGAGGCGAAGGAGTGGGCGGCGGAGGAGATTTGGCGGCGGGTGCCTGGACGGGGGGGAGGCGCGAGGGAGGATGGGGAGGAGATGGGGTTGGGTTTCTCTTGGGTGGGTGTGGTGGAAGGAGAATTGGAGTTGGAGTTTGTGGCGTGGGGACTTCCGCTCCAGAGGGTGTGGGGGGACGGGAGGGTGCTGTAGGCTGAGACGAGTTGGCGACGGGCGGAGGTGGCGTAGCCGTCGTCTTCTTGGGCATGACGGCTTGGAACGTGCGAAGAGAGAGAAGAGAGTGGTTGCGGTCGAGTCTGGTTTTGACGTCCAGAGGAGAAGGGGGCGCGTCGGTTCTGAGGAACATTGATAGACGTGGATGAACGGCGAGGCTTCGGTGGCGGGCCTGGACTTTTCTTCGTCGTTTGTGCGTTAGACGTTGACTTTGGAGATGTTGTTGTGCTTATGGATCTTTCATGGTTGGTAGGCCGAATTTGCGTGTTTGAGGAACTCCGGAGAGCCGAGGGTTTAGATGGGCGAGTTGGCGGTGGAGATTTGGCAGGCGCTTGATTGTTCCCGTCTCGCTCTCGCAAGTCCGCGAGATGTGGTGCTTCGTTCCTACTGTTTTCCTTGACGTCTTCATCAAAACCAATCAGGTCTCCGACCGAATGTTCATTTGGCTCATGTTTGGCACCTGGCCTGGAAGGTCGTGACGGTAGTGATGGGCGAGTTTCGAGTGTGTCTGACTGTTCCGAAATTGCTCCTCTTCGGGCGCTGTTCTCTGTCGGTGTGTGCCGTCCGCTTTGAGAATGACCGGCGGAATGGTCGAAAAATTCATTCTTCTCGGCCGTCGTCACGTCTCGCATGAAGACGCCCAGTATCCGCCCGGGATTCGCAACCACGACATCAGTGTAGACTTCGAGATCAGCTTCGCCGCTATCACCCACCAGTATGAATCGACGTTCCGGAAAGTCTCGCATTATCTTCTCTAACGAGCCCTTTTTTCGTTCTGCTGCTGGTTCGAAAATCCCTTGCAACATGCCAGAATATTGCTTCAAATGAAATGAGCCGGGAGGCAGTCCAGCCAGTGCGAAGTAACTACGCAACAGGGGATAAAGTTGCCAAGGCGAATTTGAGACATAGTGTAACGGTACACCAAGAGCTGCGAGCTTAGAGTACCATTCTTTGACGCCCTTGATCGTCAGATCACCAAGCTCACGAATGAAGGTGTTGTTGAAGATCTCTTTTGCACCGCCAGCGATCGCGGAATGTTTGATTGTATCATCGATGTCACTTATCAAACTAACACCTCGGGAATCGGTGATTGTGACCTTCTCAGTAGCTGAAAGGTTTTCGGAAGCCAAAACCCGTATTGAGGTCGGCACGAAGTCAAGCGACGCACGTAAGGTGAAGTGACCTGATTCGTTCGTGCTGACTGTTCGTGACTGAGATCTTTGGTCGTTGAAGAAGAAGACTGTGATCGGCGCACTGGCCAGGGGTAGATGCATGAAGGGCTTCAGTCTGGCCATTAGGAGAGCATTTGCCCTAGCTAGTTCCTCCTTGGACATATTCGCTGGCCGATTCCAGGAGCTCCGCTTCGCTAACGATTCAAGGCCAGGGTCCTCATCATCGGACGCGAGCGAATGAAGCGTCCTTGCGTGCCTGAGATGGCTTGGAGAAGGCTCATCAGAAGGCTCGTGATGACTGACAGGAGAGTTTGATCTTGTACTGTATGGGCTTTCGCCATTAGCAGCCCTGATAGGGTCTTCACTGTAAGCTCCGCGCCATGCAGCATCGGCTTCTCCCTCCCCTCTTTGCACGAGTGACTGGGCCGCCCTTGCGGCCGCTTCTTCTTCATGCCTAGCTGCTCGCTCATCTAGCCTCTCACGATGGGAGGAGTGCCGACTCGAATCTCGGCTGCTTGCTGGACTCGGTACTGGTGCTGGGAGGCCACTCAGCTTTCGTGCTACCGCAATGACCAAGCGGTTCTTGCGAGTAATTGCTCCCTTGTGCGGAGTATAAATCCAGCCCCGGACATCGATGTCGACAATGGCATTATCATCTTCATACTTTTCCCATTGCCTCTTCCAGTATTCTGCGTCACCAGAGCTTGCAGGATGAGCAATGTCTTCGTGAGCGCCAGGTTTATCGTAATGAGCTGATTTCGATGTCCTAATGTGCTTCCGAGCGTAGCTTGGGAAGAGGACCATTTCTTCATTCCCACTACGCACTATTTCAACATCTGGAAATGCACCTGGAATCCCTTGTTCATCATCGATATCGCTTTGATCGCGTGACTGTGCCCATTGTGACTGGTACGATTGTCGCAGCTCATTGGCAGCTTTAATGTACCCATACATCTTCTTCCGTCTCGCTCCACGTTCTCTGCCCTCTGCCCATCCCGAGGCCGTCACCGACCCCGTAAGATCTGCTTGCGACATCTTCGCACTATCCACATTTTCCGCACGCAGAACACTGAATAGTCTCTTGCGTCTGTTTTGCAGAAAAGGTATCAGGCCTCGCCCAGCCGCTCTCCACTCGTTCTTTCGACGTTGTCGCTGTACCAGAAGACGCCAAATGCGTGACTGAGCTCGGACTTTGTAATATGGTATGGTATCGTGTCGAAAATCAAGCAGTCTAGCACTCGCTCGCTGATGTGTGTGGGGAAACAGATATCGAAGGAAGGAGAAGGTATTTCCGGTAGAAGTCGGTGGTCGCCAGCGGTTGAAAGCCGGCGGAGCCAGAATGAAGGATTTGGAGCTCGTTACAGACGGAGAAAAAGAGGGTTGTACAAGCCGTCGGACCACAAAAGGAATCTATCATTTGCAAAACTACGGATCACTTCTCTAACAGTTTTGGTGGAGAGACGGTTGGTCTTGGCGAATGACAAAAGCCAAGCCTGGATCGGTAGTAGAAACTGATATTGCTTCAAAGCGTCCACGGGTCATATTCACGCAGGATTTCAATTTGAATCACACCTTGCGATGATAGATGCTATGATTACTGGCCTTTGTGTGACTGAGACCACCAGTATCTAATGGCCTATAAGTCGAGTAAACAAAGTGCGAAGCTCAGTTCGTGCATGAAGACCCAGTAGCCGGAGTTGTCGTTGTATCATGGGAATAGTAGCAACCACATCGAAACAGCTCCAGGTGCTGTTGCTGCTCGTCCCGTCGGGGCGCTCCTGCGTCATCGGCAGAGACTGGGATCCGCTGGCAGTCTATATCCTTGTGAAAATCATTTCTTTTGATCTTTCTTCTTCAGCATCTCCTCTTCCTCCTTGGCAATTTCAGCATCGATCTTGGCACCCTTACTCGGCTCATTGCCGTGAGATTTGGCCTAGGGCAAAGCGCCGAATCAGTCTGTGCTTGCGAAGGGGAGCGGAATGGACACGGTGCGATGCCAGGCGCTGAACCCAAGGAGCTTACAGGTAAGGTTGGGTCAATATCGATCTGCTTCTTTTGCAAGCTCTTGTCATCCTCCTCATGCTGTCTTTTCTCTTCCCGGGCGAGCTTATTCGCTATTGTCCGTTCATCCTCTGATAGCACGTACGTCTTAGCATATCATGCACCTCGAATGGAATCACAATCGTCATCAGGGGCTTGGAATGCTCATACTTGAGTCATTGGGCTTGTGGCTGTGCTCCTTTCCTTCGTGGTATCTATCCGCTTTGTGTTCGTCTTCGTCACCCGCTTTTCGTGTGCGTTGGTCGCCTGCCTCGTACAGCGATCGATTGCCAACGTTAGACATTCCCGATGACATGATGAAGGCTTCGATGTTGTGTGGGGGTAGTGAAGAATGGCAACAGATGAGGAGTACAAGTAGAAGTAGAGTTTGTCTGTGCTGCAACACAGTCATTACCAAACTCTCCAGTGTGCTCATTTCCCAAATCAGTGATGTCATGCTCCGGACGTAACTCGTTGGCAGCCGATAGTCTTGGCATTTACTTTACCCCTGACGATCTCGGCTTCACCTACCATCACATAAAGTATGTACCCTATGTCTAGAATGCTGTTCATCAAGAACTCCACGCTCGCAAGGGACGAGTAGACTCCAGGAGAACCCTCGCTCCATTTCTATGGTGCCCGAGGCTTGCTGGTTACGTCGTAGAGGACTCGTACAACTCCATCTACTTCGTTGACAGTTCTCCGACTTACGCTCTTCAAGAATTGACCATCGAATGGGAACCAATCCGCTGTCATGAAATCGGTGATTTCGACCGCCCTTAATGCAATCACTTGTGCATGGACTCGCTTGTCACCTATCGCTCCGACCGCTTTGACGGGTACTAAGGCTGCGAATGCTTGATTGACTTTCGATACAAGCCCGCAGCTTGAATCTCGCTGATAAATATCTTGTCCGCTTCTCGCGCAATGCGGACCTGGTCAGGAGTGACCTTACTAAGGATGTGGATTGCAATTCCGGGTCCAGGAAACGGATGGCGCCAGACAAGGTCTTCAGGAACCCCAAGGCTTATACCCAGAACAGGAACCTCGTCCTTGAATGGTTCTCGCAAGGGTTCGATGAGTTTCAAATGCATACCTGCAAGCAGACCAACCACGCTGTGACGCGTCTTGATCGTTGCGATCGGACCCTTAAATTATATGCTTTCGATCGCATCTGGAAAAGTGTGCCTTGTAACAGCCATTCGATATCTCCTGCTTGAGGTGTGTTGGCAGCTGCAGTGGCGATTTCCTTCGCTTTGTCCTAGAAGACCTCAATGAAAGTGTTGCCGATGATCTTGCGCTTCTTCTCCGGGTCTGAAACACCTTTCAATCTTCCGAGGAAGAGATCACTCGCATCAACCACCGTCAGATTGATTCCAAGATGCCTCGTTAGGGTCTCCTTGACGATCATCGCTTCGTCCAGACGCAGAACATTATTATCAACCAGAACAGCATGAAAACGATCACCAATGGCTTCTTTCATTAACTTCGCCGCAACAGTAGAATCGACGCCTCCGCTCACTGCGCCGATCACCTGGCCTTTCTCCCCAACCATTGCCCGCATACGCTCAAATTCCTTGTCGACATATTTCTCCATCGTCCAGTCTTGACGAGCTTCGCAAATCTGGACAGCAAAGTTCGGAATGATTTTCTACCTTTAGGGGTGTGGGTAACTGCGGGGTGAAATTGAATACCAATGTAAGGCTTCGACGTGCTTGGAATACCGGCATAGGGGGCGTTTGCAGTAAATGCGATAGGATGGAAGGTGTCTGGCAATTTTGACAGCTTGTCGCCATGGGACATCCACACCTCAGTGTCATTTTCAATTCCATCAAACAAGCGATCAACATGCTGTTCATTTCCAGAATGTCTCTGGATCGTGAGGTAGGCGTGGCCATACTGTCGTTTCTCCCCAGCGAGAACGTTTTTCCCGCGGTGCCACGCAAGCTCTTGCAGACCGTAACATATGCCCAGTATCGAGACACCAAGGCCAAAGAGAGCTGAGTCTACGTGAGAAAACATCCGCTTCGTAGACCGAATGGGGCCCGCCAGAGAGAATGACGCCCTTCGGCTTGAATGATAGATCGACTATCTTTTGGGTACACGGTAACAATTCAGAGTATATATTAAGCTCTCGGAGTCGGCGAGTTGTCAGGTGTGAATATTGCGAACTTGATTTCGATAAGTGGTATGCAACTAAGGGAAGCATTGATCACTCACCCAAAGTCGAGAACGAGAATTGTGTCAAAGCTCTGGTGAGGTTCATTGTTGAGCTCGCCATTCGTGGCCATATTGCCCAAGCTTCTGTCCTACACTCGAAGGAGGGTTAAGACGCAACAACACACAAAAAAGAAAGTCGTTCGTGGGGTTGTTAAAGTATCGCATGGAAGCGCGCAGGCGCCGGGCTGCACCAAAAAGAAAAAAGGTCTTCGTGCCTCTGTGAAGCCGTAGACTCGGTCACACAAAACTGCACGCAGTTGGTCTTCACCGCAGCAGCAACACTGAACTGTTGACTGAGGGTCCTGCAACACGATCATGGGGAAGCGAAAATCTCTGAATGGTGTCAAAGCTGCTGAGGGCCAGTCGGATGAAAGTGGTAGTGATGAGGTGAGTAACCACTTTTACCTAGATCAAGGCGAAGGCTGACATGAGCAGGACTTCGACATGCTGAACGTCGACTTCGAATGGTTTGATCCTCAACCTGCCTACGATTTTCATGGCATCAAGACGCTCCTACAGCAACTGTTCGACATTGATGCACAGCTCTTCGATTTCTCGGCTCTGACAGACCTCATCCTTGCCCAACCACTACTCGGATCGACCGTCAAAGTTGACGGCAATGAGACCGATGCCTACGCTTTCCTCTCCGTCTTAAATTTGCAAGAGCATAAGGACAAGCACTTCGTCACGAAGATAATTGACTATCTGCGACAAAAAGCTGCTTCAAGCTCATCGCATTCCCCAATCACAAAACTTCTTTCTCTCCCAGACGTGCCCCCAATTGGTCTATTATTAACAGAGAGACTGATAAACGTGCCCTCTGAAGTTACTCCCCCTATGTACTCAATGTTGCTTGAAGAAATTCAGTGGGCAATTGAGGAGAAGGAACCGTACAACTTTTCTCACTATTTGATCCTTTCCAAGACATATACCGAGGTTAGTTCTAAGCTCGATGGAGAGGATGACAGACCAAAAAAGAAGAAAAAGAGTGGTGGAAGCCCACCCACCGTTCTGTATTTCCATCCTGAAGATGAAGTCTTTGAAAGGCACGCTCTCTGTCACGGCCCGTACGACTACACCACCAAGCAAGATGATGGCCATTCGGATTCGAAACGGGCATTTCAAGAGATGGGTATCAAACCACTTGGGCACGTGATGCTAATTGAGGCCGGAAAGTTCGCGGAGGCAGTGAAAGACGTTGCAGAATATTTGAGACCACAAGGCTGAGCCCGCCAAATCACACTTTGCTTTCGTGTCACAAAGCCATGTGCTAAAGGCAGCGTGAGGAAGCATTGTTTCCAGAGTACGCCATTTACTCCCACTCAGTGCCTTTCAATCTCTGCATAAGATATTCCACTTCCACCACCTTGGTCAGTGGAATCACCACCTGAGCGTACATGGCCACAATGGCTTCGGCATTGATCCTCTCGTTGCCTCCGGCCTCGAGTGATGGATCTGAGCCATAGGTCTTCGCTTTCAATCTCAGGCGCTCCAAGACCTTCTTCTCAACCTCCGCATTGGTGATAGCAGCGTCGATACCATCTCGATCTTCCCTTTTGATCAAGTGCACAAATCTTTCGGTCTCCTTCCGGAACTTAGCCTCTGCCACAAACTTGCCGAAGTGGATTCTCCTCGACAGTGCTTGCAGGCACGTCACGTCCCAAGTAGCAGCCGATCCATAATTCTCCTGGCTCTCGCCTCTGTCTTCTCTGTCAAACTTTCTACAGGCCGCTGGTAACACTTCTTCGATGTACCTCTTCCTAATCATTGCGTTTACATTGACGTCATTAGGATGAAGAATCTGAGGATATGCCAATGGCTGGAGAATAGGTTTCTCGAGCACGTCAGGAAAGAATGGGTACTCGTCTGGTGCTTCATAACGCCGGACGCGCGAATGCAGACGCTCTTGCTCAGCGAGGAACCAGTCAGCCAGGCTCAAATCGCTGTTGGGAATCTCCACGCCTCCAGGGACGTAAATCGTTGTGTTAAGCGGGAATTGGACCCTTTCTATTATGTGAAAGACGATCGTGTCCTCTAGACGACTGCATTATGGCAAGTTAGATACCAATGGTCAAAAGGCTGTTTAGTGGGTGACGACCGACATGAGCTGAAATCTGATATTTGCAAGGTCTAAAGCCTTGAGCGGGTCAGAGAGATCGATCGCTGAGTCCATACCGGACTTGACATCGACATTAAACGGCCCAGATAGATATTCACGAAAGCGATGTCAACGAAAATGAATACTCAGGGGATAAAACCTCAGGATGTAGGTATTCACTTCTGTAAAGAGCTCGTTCACAACTGATCGTGGTACAAGTACCGGGTAGATGGAGGGTGATCCGCTACCACTTCCAGTTCCCAGAGATCGACGTCAGGGATTGAGCCTGCGTGCTCTCGTGGTTGTTCACGAATAAAGCTTCAAGTTCAAGTCTTGCTTTGTCCAAGGCGCAACGGCTTGTGTACAATTGCACTCACAGCAACCTTCCACAACATTGTTGTGAGACCTATTGCATAGCCACCTTTCTGGTCTATTACGCGGTTTTGAGACCGCATGGCTGGTTCTCATAGTCGCAATGCTTCCGAATCAAGAAGATCATTGCTGGGCGGCGAAGGAGAGGAGGGCGTTCTGGTCACTGCACTGACGGTAGCATAAGCCTTTGCCCTTGACTACCTGTACTGAGGACATATACAGACTCGTCAAATAGAAGCATTCGGGAGGAAAGTGACGGCTACAGCAAGCCACCTCATCGGCGACGCCACGTCCAACACCCACTACCCGAATGCCATGAACAGCCTTCAACGCCAGATGCGGAGACCTGGAATACAGCGCGGTGTCTTTTCTTTTGCACAAACTTCGCCTAGAGACCTTGTCCGCTCCAAGCTGTCTACTTCCGAAATTTCGCATCGAGCAATAACTTACCTGTCCGATGACCTCCTCGAAAACATACCGGAAGATGCGAACGCATACTCCCTTTTCCAAGGCTTCCAGGCGACACTACCTGAAGGCGAGAGCGAGCATCGCAAATCACACAGAAGACACACGTCTAAATCGCAGAAGCTATTAGCCGATGCAGCTCCCGCCGCAGATGGCCCACCCTCGTTAGAGACCTTGAAGAAGGACCGTAACACGATGAACCGCCGATTAGAGATGATGGGTATTAGAAAGAATCTATGCAGCACAGAAATACATGAGATTGATACTAAGATCTCGAATCTAAACACGATGAGGAAGATAGTCTTGGACAGACTAGCAGACTTGGAGAATGACGAAGCTCAATTAGAGCATGAGTGTAAGCTGGGAATCTCCTACAACAGCTTTGAATGGTGCTTACTCATATGCTAGTGCTGGAGCTCGACAACAAGATTGACGTTGTACAAGAAGAACTTGAAGACGCAGAAGCACTTCATCAATCGGCCAATACGATACCCACAGAACGTGACGACACCTCCGAACATCAGGCTATGGATGCATCGTTCATGTCTGAGTCCATCTATGAAAAACTTCCACCTGTATCACCCAAAAAGAGACGACCAAAACCCAACAGAAGGAAATCAATGCCAGTGCTACACGAGCACTTGGACGCCGGATCGAATATCAGAACACTTCCTGCACATAACGATGGTATAACGTCATTTGATTTTGACATGCCATTTGGCACCATGGTAACAGCAGCGCTCGACGATACAGTCAGGGTCTGGGACCTTAATCTGGGCCGCTGCATGGGCTTTCTTGAAGGACACACTGCGTCAGTTCGATGTCTTCAAGTAGAGGACAATATTGTTGCCACAGGTAGCATGGACGCCTCGATTCGTCTATGGGATATCTCACGGGCCAAATACGAACCTTACGAGAACCAAGTTGGCGAAAATGGAGAGGATGACGATGGTCTTGGATTTGGAAATGCAGAAGAGGATGCACCACCTCCGCCTCCAGCGAATTCGATGGAAGATTGTCCACTTTTCGTTCTCGAAGCTCATGTTGACGAAGTTACGGCTCTCCACCTGAGAGGAGACACCCTTGTGTCAGGGTCTGCCGACAAAACTCTTCGGCAATGGGATCTTTCCAAGGGTCGTTGTGTGCAAACGTTGGACGTGTTGTGGGCGGCAGCACAGGCGTCTTCCACGTTGAATTCGGTGGATGCGTCATGGAAGCCGACAGGTCGGACACATGATGCAAATGCCGACTTTGTCGGTGCGCTGCAAAGCTTCGATGCTGCTTTGGCCTGTGGTACTGCTGATGGAATGGTGAGATTATGGGATCTGAGGAGCGGACAAGTCCACAGAAGTTTGGTTGGCCATACGGGATCCGTGACATGTTTGCAGTTTGACGATACGCATCTTGTTACTGGCAGTACGGATCGAAGCATCAGAGTGAGTTGCTCGCAGACGCTGTACCGAATCATCGCTAATCCTTCACCAGATCTGGGATCTCAGAACAGGAAGCATATTTGATGCGTATGCCTATGACCATCCAGTGACAAGCATGATGTTTGATTCTCGCCGAATCGTCTCTGCAGCTGGCGAGGACCTAGCGAAAATCTACGATAAGACCGATGGTCGTCATTGGGACTGTGGTGCAGGGGTCACATCGGAGGAGGATGGCTCGACGCCCGCCACGGTTGAAAGAGTCCGAATAAAGGATGGATACATGATTGAGGGACGAAAAGACGGCGTGGTGGGCGTGTGGACATGTTGATGATAGTCGCGAAAACATTCAGAATCCTCAACTAGCACCCAAGCTGGCTCCTATCCTTCGGCTAGCTCAACCCTGGGAGCGCACCGCGGCCAGAAGGTAAGCCAAATCCGAGTGTCTCCTCCTTACCCTTCCCTCCCTGCTTGCAAGCTTCGGCCAGCGCACCGCGGCCCCCTCATGCTCCTCTGCAGCAGGCACTCTTCCTCGCCATTCCGCGATGAGCCGCTCTCGACGCTTCATCAGCTCTGACATCTGGATGGATTGCGAATCCTCCTTGGCCGTCCGTTCCGTTCTGCGAGCTATTACCTGCTCAGTCAACCCTGCCTCCTCAAGCGCTTCTTGAAGACCTCGGAGACCGCCAGCTGTCTCGGGCTGTCTGTTGAGCAACCGACTCCTCGCAGCTCGCTTGATATCTAGTGAGGGTCCAGCGTGACTCAGGATATTGTGACGCTTCCTCTTTGCCATATAACTCCCCTGAGCTGACCTGTTGCTTGGTAGAGTAATCGACTCTTTCTCTCTCTCTCTCTCTCTCTCTCCTTCGCCGTCTTCCTCTGTGGCTGAGCATCAGCGTCCTCCCCGAACAGCCGCCTCGGCTTGCGAATCCTCTTCTCTGGAAGGCCCCGCCAGCTCCCTCCTGACCGTTTCATCTCAGTCGTATGCCCTGCTGCGGCTTTCCTGCTGAGAGTAGGTGGGCTATAGCCTGCTGCATAGCTGGTCCATTGATTCCCCTTTTCCGCCCTTCTCTTTCCCCTTTCCCTTCAGCTCCTCTTCTTTCTCCTCGTCCAGATCCTCCCTTCTCTCCAACAACCCCATTTTTGCAGGCCAATCCCCATAAAGCCCCCCTGCGTCCTCCTCAGCCCCTTCTATCCAAGGCGTCGGCGGAGTATCCCCAGCAAATCCCTCCACCTCAGCAGCACCCTCAGACATGAACGAGGACGCAGACCCTTCCTCACAAAGGGGACCACCCTTCTCTGACGAATCATCACCTCCTTCCTCCTCCTCTCCCTCCTCCTCCTCCTCCTCCCCCAACAACGGCGACGGCGACGGCGACGGCAGCGGGAGCGGAAGCGGAAGCGGCAACCCCCGTCTATCCAACCCCATAGCCTGCAGATCCGCCTTCAAATCTGGGGCCAGCCTTTCCTCTACCACACGCTTCTCCTTCTTGCTCTCTTCCCCTTTCGCCGTGACGAGCGGCTCGGGGCTGGACGGTGACGTGTACCTTTTTGGCGGTATGCAGAAATAGATAATAAGTGACTTCTTTTGAGAAGTGGGGGGTGTTAGCGAGAGGGAATGACCGCTAGATTGGTGGGGGAGGGGGGGCTGGGCTACGCTTGGTTCTCATGTTTAAAGGCTTTCCGGAAGAGGAAGAGGAAGAAGAACGGGCGCGAGAGCCGGAATAGTTGAATGTAAAGGTGGTGTAGGTTGAGCTGGCTTTTGTAATGAGAATGCAATTGAGACAGAAGAGCTGTGTGGAATCGAAAGCTTGGAGAGAGAGAGAGGAGACAATGGCATGGTGGGCTTCTTTGTAGTGTCTACACATACACAGGTTTCAACACTGGTGTTAGGGACAGAGGGACCTGAGCAACGTGGTTCTCTGAGGGTCTTCGTTCGAACTGCAGTGCTGTTGTGAATGCGCCCAAAGCGGAATAGTACACATCGGCCAAGGTCCCCTAACTCAGCAGAGCATGAGCCGGGAACCGGATCGAGTTCTCTCGACGTTTGGTCATGAGAATATCTTCTGACTTCTGAGAGGTCTCCATCTCTGAATCTTCTCCAAAGCTGTCTGCTGTGGGTCCATTCTGCTGGATAGTTAGCCACTCAATCATGCCAAGACACGAGGCGTGGGGAGACTTATAAAAAGAAAAGCACAACCCTTCCCTCAGGCATGGAAGCCCGAGGGAGAGGGTCATGGGTCCACTTCTTCCACTACCGCAGCTAACACCATCACCATCCAAGCATTCTGCAACGGAATTCACCACTCCCCCGCTCCAGAACCAGACCACTCCGTCGCCGTGCAGCGAAAAAGAACATCCATCGTCACCACGGCCGGTGCGAACTCCCAGCATTTGACACAGAACAAACCCACCTCGAGCATCAAGTCCTTACCCAACCAGGTCGAATCGTCCAACGCAGCGTTGCAGGAAGGCGAGCACCGAGAACAGACAAGCGCAAAGCTTTGATCCTCACTCTAGAGAGGTCCCGTCTCAGGTGCTCGATGGTTCCTTCTTTGCGCCTTTGCAGGAGATCCGGTCTGATGAGCTGGAGCAAGATGAGAGCGTGGTTGGGCCTTCGCTGGACTGGTCCGGTGCATGAGGAAGATGCTAACGTGGCTGTGGCTAGGTTGTCTCTGCTGAAGGTGACAGCTGAGGACCCTGGAGTGTGGGTAAGGAGGGAGGCGTGAGGACCGGCTTCGTGACTGTCTAGTGGGTATCTTGTGAGCAGTGAAACAACGTGGATGTTTTGCTGAAAATCAATCCTTTTCGGTGAGCATGACTGTGACGCCAAACCAATTCCAACCCTTCATTTCTCAGCTCCTCTATCAATGCCTCCCATAAGCCTCTTCTCTTCATGACCACACTAGCAGACTTCGACCTCATTCTCAACTGCCATACCCTGCAAGCGGGAATGAATGCCTCTCTCGTTCGTAATACAGTAACCTCAGAGACAAGTTTTTGGTTTCCTCCTCAGCTGTGCCAGCCGAAGCCAGCTACGGGCCGAGGGGCAAGGATACCATATTTCAGGCGAAGCGCACAAAGAACATCCTCAAAAATCGCTTCCTTCTCCCGGGAAAGAGGGTCAACATGGACACAGAGACCACAAGTGATCGAGCATCCACTGAGTCGGCGCTCACTCCGTCCCTTGTGCTGATCACGAGGGTGGTGATTGACGCGGCTGATCGGGATCTTCGCGGAAGAAGTACACTCCTATGGCTTGTGCCGCGGAGTGCGGTCTGTGGGCGAGCTGCCATCCGGGGATAGGGTGGTTGAGAATTTGAGTTGGAGAGGAGAGGTAGACTTGAAAGTCTAAGGTCAGACAGTGCGCGAGACAGCATTGTCGGGAAAAGAGCTAGCCGGAGCAGACAACAAGCCGGGTTGTGATGTCGAATGAATGGTAGGTCTTTCAAGCTGAAGCCTGGTTACGATATAACATTAAGATCGATTCCGACCAGTGGGCCTCTTGCATTGCTCGACACTACGATTCCGAGCATCGATTGTAGGCTGCTTCATGTTGTGCTCTGAGCTTCTCCTGTGTTGACATGTTACTCAATGATCATCCTTGTGGATGACCAGGCAAAAGTCGAGATCTCCTCTCTCCCTGGAAAAATCTCCCACGCTGCGCACCAGCAGAAACATCCGATAAATGATCAAGTATACTGTCCAGCTTAGATATACCGACGCGCATCCCATTCGGGCATTTATCCAATCTGACGCATGGCAATATCGTCTTTCACTGTTTCCTCTGGAAACTCTGGACGTCAAATCTCCCTTTCGCTCTCCCAACCCTTCTCTCCTTTTTCAGCTGAAGCCAAGACTCGGAGAGGGAACGCGAGAGAGTGTAGTCGGGAGCTGACAACTTGACCGCGAAACTGAATCCGACGAATAACTTAGGGTTAAGTCCCAGCAATGTACCCTCCTTCTTTGGTGATGTCAAGTCCGTTGCTCATGTGAGGCCGTGCTATGAGGCTCGGGCGGTGGTTCGAGACGACCAAGGAAGGACCCGAAGGTAAGGTGCATGCTGGGAAACTATGGGGAAGTTGAACTGTATGGGTTGCCCTTGAAAGGGCGAGAGAGTCGTGGAAGGTGAGAGTGCGGTCGGAGGTGGGTTCTGCTGATGTGGTCTAGAATCGATGAGAGCTTGTGGTCAATGGTAAGATAGAGAGGATGCCGACATCGGGGCTGATCCAGTTGTATCTTACACTGGTCCTCTCGCGCAGAAGTCATGGTTTTCACCCAGCTATTGCGGCGTCAGAAGTCCAAGAAGACGCGTCAAGGCGCGACCCGAGCTAGCACGCAAATGCACATCACGTGATATCAGACTCCTTCTGTACCGCAACCGACGGCGAGGCCTTCCCACACTTGTTGTTCGTCAATTGGAGCGATTCTGCGTTGGAACCAGTGTCAGTCATCGCATGAATATACCACCTGATTCCGCCTCTTCCTTCTCATGGACTTTGGCAGGATCCGATTGGCTCCTGGTCCAGACGAGCATCAGCCAAGCCGACGATGCAGCTCGACATGGAGCTTCGATTGCGCGCGTCCAATGGGAATTGTGCGACGTCGAGTTATCTGCTTTGTTCAGCTTGATGGTTATTCGGCCTACAGTTTTCATTATTTTTCGCTGTTATCTAGTATTTGGCAGCTGTGCTCACAGGCGATCCAGAATTGGTGCGAGTTTGCGGCAAGCTTCAACGTGCTTTGCGATCGAAGAACAGAGTGACGAGTGTAGAAAACAAGATCTTGAGTGGTTTAAGATCCATGGATCCCCGCTTACGGCGAGTTTCGACTTCGGAGTTCAAAGAGCGAAAGTTCGCAACCCCAATAGACCGTCTCCATCGACAGGCACGGCAGTCGATCTTATTTGAAGAGCGCAAGTCCCCTGTGTTTAGAGATGACCTCTTTTCATCGCTACCACTATTCCGAACCCAAGGGCTAGGCCGCAGTGCAACTGCAGGCACGGAGGTTCGTTGGGAATCCGACAGCCCGAAAGAGCGTCACGAGCTTTCAGACGTCTTTCCAGTTCGCAACCCAGCGATAACAAAGAACAATTCTGGTGTGCTGAAGTCGAGTCATGTTGCCCAGGAACTTGCCCTCGACGCGGACGCCCTGGAAGCACAACCTAGCGAATTTGCAGATATACCTACTTCGAAGTATCCAAGGTTTGCTTTGTTTCACCGCCTTTTGAACCTTTTTCCCAGCTCCGCAACCGTGAAACCAGGAGCAATTAGTGGATTGAAGGTAGCGTCAGCAGCAGCTACTGCTCATGCGGAGGCTATCTTGCATCATAAGAGCTACCTGCACAGTCAGCGTCAACACCATTACATCACCGAGTACGAAGCAGGCGATTCTGTGAAACCCAAGAGAGTCCCTATGACCCTGAACCATATATCTGGAATTCAGCACTACATGATGGAGGCATCCACGCCCAGATTCAAAGCTCCTCTCCTGCGAGTGATCTACGTACAGAACAATGCGGAGGCGATGCAGTTCCTCACCAACATCTTTCGTCTTGATCATGCCTCTTTCGACAAATTTGAAGGCTCCTTCCAGGACTGGATCCACGAGCAAAAGAGTCATCGCGACTCGTCGGACAAGACAATATCCTGGAAACCTACATACGATGTCACCCGAGACATAACCTGCACAGTCTTTGGTCTTGACCTCGGATCAGGACTAGCAGGTATCCAAGCATCTCCAAATATCGCTTTGCCAGGAAAGAAGAGCTTCGACTCTCGCGTTCTCACGACGGGCCTAAGCGCCTCACGCCCTCAAAGACTTTCAATCTACGTCCAACGCAAGCTCGACGGATTCCCCGAAGCCGGGAAAATGGGGGTCTTCAATACGAGCGCTAGCGAGAAATGGCAATGTGCTCATCAGAACACGATCCTGATCTACGAGAACTCCCATGACGACTGCGAGGAAATCATCGAGGGTCCAGCACTCTTGGATCTGGAGTGGAAAATGAGCACCAGAGACGAAGATCCAGATGCAGCTTTGATCAAAACCTTCGAGAATATACTTCTTCACATCGTCACCAGAGTCCTTCGAGCCTGGCGAAAACAGCTCGCTCTTCTATCCATCCAACACGCACAGCTAGAGGATCTGGTCGATGGCCAAATTAGTGAATCGCCATTCAAATCTGATCGAGGACGTGCAAGAGAACTTCAACCAATTCGCCGAGCGAAGCAATGATTATGACTGGCTTGACGATGTCTCCAAAAGTTTCAGACAAGTTAGCATCCTGATGCAGCAAGATTTTATCCAGCCGACGGAGCACATGATTGATTTGGTAGGCCCAAAGAGCCCGATCCTTCGATGAAGGCGCGTGTAAAGCTGATTGCGCATACAGATGTACAAATCCGTCAGCATCCGTGACTCGCGCCAGTCTCTCGAGCTCAACGCTAGTCTATGGCGACTCAGCTGGATAACCTTCATTTTCCTACCGCTTACATTCCTGGTTGGATTCTTCGGCATGAACGTGGGCATGTTTGAGCATTATCCTTCGGTCAAATATTATTTCATTTCTGCCGTCCCTCTTGTGAGTTGCTTTTGCCTGGGTGATAACATGCGCTTCGCTCAAGCTGATTCGATTTCCCAGATGACGATCATTCTCCTCCTCTGGTATGTAGTCCGCCATTATATGCCTACAGATGGATCGTTACGGCTTCGCAGCAGTAGAAGCGGTCATCTCGACGAAGCTGAGCCACCACCTTAGCCTTGCATTGGACCTGTTTCATTTCTTCGACTGATGAATCGCGGTTTCGCTGACCCATCTCGTCCGCAAACCACCCCCATAGCGAAAGGCCGCCTCAGTGGAAAACATAAACCCCACCCCCTCTATCCACACTAACCACCAGCCCATACGGCTTCACCAGAACACAACAATCCGTGATCCCATCCAAATGGTTCCTCAACAGCATCTGCTGCTGCTTCGAAATGATCGTCGATCGTGGCGGTTTATTCCCCACCGAAGCAGAAGAGTGGCCGCCAGGACTCCCACTCGACGCATCCCTCGCCTTTGAACCCCCTCCCCTCCGAGGTGTAGACGTCTGTCCGCCCCCCACCGCGGCGCTCGTAGAGGGCGATGGCAGAGATTCAGAGACGAGCGTTATCTGCCCGCCGGGGTGAGTCACATCGTATCGTGGTTTCGGCGTGGCGAAGCCGTCATCTGCGGAGGCCTGGATGCCAGAGATGACGGATGAGTAGCCGGGGCGTGTGAGGTCCCAGAACCGGAGTCGACGGTCTGAGCCGCCGGAGATGATGAAGGGTGCTTTGACTGGGTCTTGCGGGCTGGATGGGTTGTGGATGTTGTCGTAGCCGACGCAGAGGGCGGTGATGGCGTCGCCGGGCGGAGATCTGCTGGATTTGGATCCGCCGTGCGGATCTGAAGACGATGAAACCTGGGCTGGGTCGGTGATGGCGCCGATCTCGGAAACACGGTCAGCGAAGCGGCTGAGTAGTTTTTCTGGGGGTTCGTCGTCGGGAAACCACGGCTCGTAGGGTTTTGTGCTGGTGATCGTGGCTGCACGGGCTGATAGAGCTTCTGAGGAGGACGCCTGATGTGATGCTGACTCAGGTCGGTAGACTTCTTTGCAGATCGCTTTTTCGATGTCCCAGACGCTGATCTCGGGCCCTGCTGCGACGACTACCCATTTGCCTTTTCCCTTCGATGGATGCAGGCACAGCTTCTGGATTCTGTGACCGCCTTTCAGGCCCCAGCTGCGGATACGCAGTCGGAATCTGAGGTCCCATAGATCGAGGATACCATGCGAGCTTCCCATTAGGAGCCAGTTGTGCTTCTTGTCGATGACGAAGGTGGTGGGTGTGCCGTGGGCAAGAGTATTGGTCATGGTGTAGAGCATTCTCATGGTTTTGAGGTCGACTGCTATCAAGCGGCATTTGCTTGTGAGAAGTAGTAGCACCGATTGCGAATTTGAGGTGCGGTAATGGTGAATGCAAACTCCGTATTCTGGAGCCCTTTCAGCAGTTTCGCCTTTTCTGGCGGCGCTTTCTGTGTCTTCAGACTGTGGGATCTGGTAGGCCCTCATGAGGCTCAGCTTCCCGTACCGCGTGCTCTCGCCCCCATCCACTTTCTTGTAGTCGACGTTCACGATGTGAACGCTTCCATCATCTGCGGCGCTGATGAAAGCGTGGGTATTCTCTACGAATGATAGAGCCGTAACCTTCGCGCCAGCGCCATGTTTGTATGTTTGTCGTGATCGAGGTGTCACGTTCTTCTCTAGGCGGGTGGTGTCCCAGATCTTGCATGTGCCGTCGTCTGAAGAAGTTGCAAAAAAAGCGTGGTCTGGTGAGGGGACGACGCAATTTACAGCTGCTGTGTGCTCATTGAACAGGGTCAAGAGATGGCCACTTGGATGCCACGGCTCTGAATGGTTGATTGCGTTCCCTGGTATGCCGGGTCCGGTGCTAACCTGGAAGGGGTCGGAGACTCGGGGTATGGGAGATTTAGGATCAATCGCTCGTCTGACTTGGCCCAAGTCAAGTAGCTCGAGAGGGAAGTTGTCAATGAAATGATTCTCCAGTAAGCGGAGAACGTTCCGATCGTTGCCGCTGTACGAGTGATTGGGTTCGTAAGCCTGCTCTGTGGTCTGGCCTTGAGGCGTCTTTGACCGAGGAGATTTCGATGCAGCTACAACGAGAGAAAGTGGTGAGGGTTCTGCAGCAGGACGTGGCTGCAAGGGTCCATCTAATCTTCCAAATGCGTTCTCGGAAGTAGTAGAAGTCGCAGCACTGGCTTTTGAGGTATCCTTTCTATTGAGAAGGTTGACCGCGCTGGAGCGATGATGCAAAGAACTATCCGAACCTTTCCTTATCGACAATTTCGGGCGGGTATGAGGTCCGCTTGTCCCCTCAAGATCGCCTTCTGCATTAGGCCACGTTTTCGGTAAGCTGGCTCTGTCGTGCTCAAGCTGTTTTGAGGAAGAGGCACGAGAATTTGAACGGAATGACGAGTGTCCAGATGGGCTCGGGGATGGATTTAAAGTGCTTGTTGGCTTAGCGACCAGCCTCGGCTTCGTCGAGTCAAAGGCGTCTTGCCATTTTGGGTCCTCTGTGGAAGACTTCCGTCTTGCAGTGGAGTCATCGATGGTAGTGGAAGCATCAAGCAACGCATCTGCAATAGTATGTGGTCGTTCTTCGGCGACAGGATGATCTGGACGTGGTGAACCGGGTTCTTCAACCTCTCTTATTGGTTCTTTGTTGTCGAAGAAGATGTTCTGAGGTGTAACGTTGATCTGTGTTAGAGAGACCACGTTGTTCAAGGTGCCATGCAAATCAGGATCAGCAACATCCGGCTTTCGGTGAGCAACCCTCCAGATGAATTCTCGGAAAGCAAGGAGCTTTACTTCATCCTCGACCTGCATGCCAAGTCCGCGTAATTTTGCTAGCCATTGTTCATCCTCCTCATTGCGCTGTGATGATGGTATGCGAGATGGAAATTGACGTCCGGGAGGCACCGAACGGTTGCCCGACTCTGCTTCCGGCGATACGAAGACTGCATCACGGATCGCATTCCTCCAGAATAAACCCTTTTCGACCTTCGTAGCCCACAGCATCGCCATCTCGAGCACCGGCCTAGGCAATGGCTTCTTTAGGGAGTCCAAAATCTGAAAATCTAAGAGTTCCAAAATTGGCGTGCGCAAGAAGGGTTGCAGCAATGGCAACGCAATGCAGTATTTGTCCGCTGCCGACAGCTGCTTGCCGCAAGAAGCAATGAACTGCGTCGAAGCTTCGCGGATCCACAAACTTGGATGTACGAGGAATCGCACCACTATCGTCAGCACCTGCCACAAGGTTGCCTTCTGGAGTAGTCCGATCTCAGCCATGCTTGCCAAGGAGCGCATGACTCTTTCTATAACAAAGCTTTCTGGATCCGTGAGTGATTGAATCATCAGCGGTAATATGAACCTTTCCAGATTGACAATTCCGACAAAAGCCGCAACACCAACGAGAACCTCGATGAACGAGCATTTTAGGATCCAGTCCTGGTCATTCAGATACGTGTTAAGGTGGCTGAGGATGACGTCGCTAGCCTTCGAGCTTCCAAAGAAGACACAAAGGCTGGACACAGACCCTAGAAATGCTCGTCGTACTGATGAGTCAGGATCTGTGATCAAAGCTTTTGTAGAGTCTTCGAAATGTGAGACGAGGTCAACACGAGCAACATCAAACAAGCCGTGAAACGTTGCCTCTGATGCCCAGTCCTTCACAGCAAGGTCAGGAAGTTTACCATCCGCCTTGATTGCTTGCATCAAGTCCAGGATTCGCGCTGAGGATTGGGCGAGCGACGCAAGACAAGACGCATAAGTCGCTCTAATGACGGGGCTAGGTTGGTGGGCAACACTCAGCATAAATGTTTTAAGCCTCGGAAAGATGTACTCGGGAAAGATGTAGGCATTAACGGGCGAAACGACGCGGACCGTAGCAAGAAGTTGAGTCATGGTTCTCAAAGCAGCGACTCTGACCAGATCGGAGTTGTCTGACAGTAGGACCACAATGTAGGGTAATATTCGGTCTAACTTGATCTCGTCAGGTACTTTCTGACCAAACGCAAGAAGCAGATCGCAAGCTTTGATTCGAGCGGTTGCCTTTGACGTGTTCCGCAGGCTGGAGACGACAACTGCTAGAAAGACCAAAGTCCCTTTGTCCGTGCCTGCATTCGTCTCAGCATTCGAATCAGGTTTCTGCCTCACATCGACATGCAAGGGCAGGCGTTGGTCGGGTAACTTCCTCGGAAGTGCATTTTCCTGCCCATGGCTCTGTTTCACGTATCCAAGGAAATAAGAGATCTTGTCAAAATCAGCATATACCCTCTCAATTCTTTCGTCGGACTCAAGGGCGTTGGTATCCAACGAAACCGGTTTCCTTCCGGAAGACGAATCTGTCAGTAGCGCCATGTACTGGTGAAGGAATCCATAGAAGTATTCAGGGAACACCTTTCCTCGCCAGAACGTCAAGATTTCCTCTGCAGCATACCTTGATTCAGGTTCAAGTCGGATCATGTGCAAGACGAGTTCTCGGACATCGTTGTCCTCGAGTTTATTTAACTGTGTATGCTCCAAGCCGACTTCTCCCTTCCTATATCGAAACAGCTGGCTCAATGTGAAAATTGGGCCTTCAAGAAAAAGCTCCGCAATGACACACCCAGCGCTGAATATATCCATGGCCCAGTTGATGCCGCCATTCGCCTGGTCTTCCCCGTTGCTTATAAAGCGTTCGGGAGCTAGATAGCATGTGCGCCTACCAGATGTATCAAAGTAGAAGGAGAAGTCAGCCGGGTTGTCTTCTGGCAAATAAGTTGGCTTGAAGGACGAGGAGAAGTCAGTAAGATAGAGCCAGTTCCAGGATGTGACAAGCACATTTTCACTTTTGATATCACCATGGAATATATCGCGAGCGTGGCAGTCACGAAGGGCGCATAGTAGTTGGAATGCCATCCACTTTTTTTCAATGCCCTCGAGAAATGGTCGAGTACTCATTCGATCGTAGACGGAGCTGTGTATGAACTGACGCGCAAGAAAGCCTCCGTTGGCAGTTTCGAGGATTCGCTGGTAAGCTAAGGTGTTCGGGATGTCTGTTAGTGCGTTCCGTTCTTCCTTGATGATGTCCAGGTATTTGCGAAGGTTGAAAGAAGAGTATGGCTTGACAAAAGCTTTGACAAATACCAGACCATGTTGATTTCTAGCTCGGATACTCTTCATGAAACGGGCTGTGCCGAGAGACTTTTCGTGAACAAGGTCAGCCAAATCTGGCACATCAATGCTGGCGGCGCCAGCAGAGAGAGTGGTGAGTGAATATCCTTGTCCCATGATGAATATCAAACGCCAGCGCAGTGTCTTGGCTCGGGCTTCCTCCTACTGACGAACCCTAGGCACGAGGGTGTTATGGTCAACCTTCCCTTGATGCACAGGAGGGAGGAGGCCAAAGGACATCGCCGCAATCTGTTTGGAGGACTTGACGTTCACAACATACATGGAGGTTCACAGGACCATTGACCGGTAGGGTGTGATATTGTACCACTGATGCCTGCAAGCACAGACGGTGGAAGCAAACTCCGTAAGAAGGCTCCTCGTTCATCGAAAACACAAGATTTGATTGCTTCGAACCTCGGTCGTCACAGAGTCCGTGAAATCTGGTATTAGACCGTCCACGGTGTTCTTGGGCTTTAGAGGTGCTGAGCTCGGTACCGACCCTCTCATCGCCAACTCTGCTTGAGCCTGCTCAGTCTGGGACTTGAATCATAGGAGGATCGGCTCGTGATGAGAGGCATTTCACGTGCCTGAAACAAGCTTTTTATGTTCTTGGCACGCGGATATGCGTCGGGTCTCATCCACCTTCACACAAAAGGTGTGGGGGCTGGGGTCTGGGGGTCAGTTTCACCTTGAGCAGTGGAATCCTCTCCTTGAAACGTTGGAATCAATACATCTCTGCTCTGGAATGGGAATCATGGTCATTTGCTGATTCAATTCTAACGTTACTCTCGAGACTGAGATACTCTATCTTCAAGAGCATGAAGAGCAAAACTCTCGCAATGGCCATTCCAGGACCACTGCCGCAAACTCCGGCAGCCCAATCCCTTCTCTCGTTCAGTCATCCAGAAGTCGAAGTTCCTATCATAGACACAAATGAGCCTTTTCGTGATGTCGTGCAGAAAATTTCCAAGTAAGCTGCAGGAGAACGACATCCTCTCCACCTCTGACACTGTGTAGCTTCATTTGCAAAGCCATCGACACAAGCTACAGTTATGAGCAGATACGCACATCAGGAGCTGGGCAACGGTTGAGACCGCTTGTGACTTCCCTGACCGAGGATTGCCATCATTCTGCTATTGTCGCTGCGATCTTGTAGGAGTATTTCCAGAAACAATGCGTGATATTACACTAACACGGACCTAGAGCATCGAGATGGCTGTTTACGTCCACCGATACAGATGATACTGGTGTCAATGAGAGCCGTGGACTCGCTTGTGAGCTGGTCGCTTGGGAGTTTTTGACGGGTCTATCTGAAAGAGAACTGATGGACCATCTTCTTCACGAGCTTCCCGATTACACAGATCGAGAAGAGACCCGCGGCGACATGGAGTCAAGGCACTGTCCACCCGGGGGATCTGATCATGGGGATGTTGACGAAGCAGCCGATGACCAGACACCGCTGCTGCAGCGCCATCGGCCGCATTTCGGCCATCTCTCTAAGCCTCCTCACCGTGAAGGGGCTTCTTCGGGCACATATAGAGCAGACTCTGATATCTCCGACTTTGAAAAGACCGACGATCCCACCAAACCGCTCGCTGGTCTAAATGCTCTGGAGATTGCCGCTGTCGCGAGCGCGAAACGGTTTTTGGGCCAACGCCTTGTCCAGAAAGTGGTGCAAGATATCTGGGACGGTAATATTATCTTCTGGGAGAGTCTTTCCGTCAACGCCGTTAAGAAGGCTAGTGTGTATAACAAAAGGTAACATATGAGATCATTCTGCGACATGATTGAGGAATTCTGACTTGCAACGACAGAATCGCCGATCCATATGCTCGACTAAGAGTTCCAAAATACGCCAAGACAATTCAAATATGCTTCTTCGCTGCACTACTCGCCCTCTACTATGCGGTATTGATCCAGAGACATCCTCAAGGCATTACGGTGACCGAAGTGTTCCTTTATATCTGGATTGCTGCATTTGCGTATGATGAGTTCGGCGAGTTTCAGGACGCCGGAGTGATGTTTTACCAAACAGACTTCTGGTCTCTGTGGGACCTGGGAATTATCCTTACAGGAGTTGCTTTTCTCATCCTTCGTAAGTGTGCCCAGAATGTCTCTTTGAACCTCGCCGCCGATTGACCCTCTCCATGGCTGATCACAATGGTAACAAATTTTCATGTAGGTGCAATTGGATTGCTCAGAGATAGCGATTACCTCACCGACATATCATTCGACACACTCGCGTTGCTTGCTCTGTTCTTAGTCCCACGGTAAGACCTCGACCCACTTGTCCTCAGTCTTATGGCTTCGAGAATCTAATCTTCACCATGCTATCAGGCTATTCTCACTAGCTTCGTTGAATCCGTATTTTGGAAGCCTGGCAAGTCAACTCCAGTTGGTCCACCCATCAGTCATGCTGAATTTTCGATTGCAGATACCGGTCCTCAAGGAAATGGTAAGATGTTCGAGCAGAGAGCGAGGGCGCCTTTCATGGCTAATTCGGACGCCATGGTTAGACGAAAGCATTTGTCAAATTTCTGCCGGTTGTGGTAAGTCTCCGCAGTCAGGAAGTTGATGTCCAATACTGAGAGATATGGATCAGGTGATACTCTATCTGGGTGAGACGGGACCATTCCGCCCATGACGCCCTCGCCGCACTTGCATACTAACCTGCTATCTCCATGGAGGCTTCCTATCCACCTTTTCGATGTTGGCTCGAGACCGGATGTCCCTGAACGACATGTCCTGGCTTCTGATCAAAGTGTGAGTTCCACAATCGGGCTGCGGAACCGGCCGGGGCGGTTGGCTAATAGACGCAGGTTTTTCGGGGTTAGTCACCTATCACCATTCGCCCTCGCCCCCAGGGTGTTAGACTTGGGGCGGCTGACAGACGGACTGACTGTTGCGGTGTGATTTGTAGTCAAGCTACCTTGGTTTTGTAAGTCATGTCTTGGTTTGCAGCCGTCGCAGGGCCAGCGGGCGGTTCTCATTGGTACTGACTGACCTTGTGGCAGGATGTCGCGGCAGAGGTGCATAACGCCACCCTCCCTTTCATTGGAGGCGTCGCTAATCGGGCGCGGGGACCTGGCATAGATCAGCCCTCTGTTTGGCGCTACTTTAATGTTCGGCCCCCATTCACACCTCCAGTTCCAAGACCATACACCGACCGAGTCAGCCTTCATGCAAAGTTCACCCTCTGCGCGGCAGATGAACCATTCAAGAGAGCCCACCGAGCATCAATACGCTAACCGTGTTGTGACAGGTTGATCTTCGTGACTCTCACAAACATCCTCCTTATCACGTCCTTGATCAGTCTTCTCAGTAATTCCTTGACCGAGGTAGGGACTCTCAGCCCGTCGAAAGACCTCTTATGCGACCGCCTTTGGCGTGGTTGGAGCCTGGCAGCTGAAAAGCTTTGGCTGACAATAACCTCCCTAAGGTCATGGCACATGCTAGAGACGAGTATCTTTTCCAGTACTCGATCTATGTCCTGGAGTCCAGTAGCACCTCGTCTAGACTCACCTACTTCTTCCCGCCAATGGTGAGTCCCCTCATGCTCTTCTGCGGCGGCCAAGCATTGACCTTGGATGCTTGCACTAGAATTTGATTGCCCTGTTCTTTCGGCCATTGCGTCTCATCCTCCCTGCTCAGACCCTGCGGCAGCTCAGGATCTTCATTCTCAAGGCAACCCACGCACCATTTGTTGCAATCATTTTTGCATATGAGTCCAGCCGACTCTTCTCGTCGCATCGCTCTCATTTCCCACCAGCGTCTACTTCGTCAATGCACATAAATTACAGTGGCCAGGGTCGGCCACTGTCTGGCAATCTTGGCAATCGATTCACGGCGCTTAAGACTGCCTTAGCACCATCCACCCCACAACAATCCCAGCACAACGTTCCAGGCAGCTCTACATCTGCCTTGAGCACTGCCGACGTGGCCGAGATGTTGACCCTATTGCAGAAATTAAGCTCTCAGGTCGATGAATTGACTGCGAGAGTTGCAGGACAATCGGAAGTTTGATGCCATGATGAACGCGTGATTGCTGGCCATGATCGTGGATCCACTGGGGGAGAATGAGATTGAACAATCAATGGTTGCTCTATGGGGTCTCGGCCCCCAAGCTAATCATCGCGGTAATTCTAAAGGCTAGAACGATGCGAGAGCACTACTGCAAGTATACTTCATGGAATAAACGGTTTTGCCGACCTAATCTTCGAATGAATGCTTGTCAGTGGAGACGATCGGGCTGAAGCCTCATCCAGCGGTGTCCATTCACAGTGCTTCGTTTTTCTCCCGAGAACTCTCCTGCCGCTTGCGGCCTCCAACCAGAGCTCGAGGTTGTTGCTGATACCTAGATCGTTTCAACCTTTTCTGCTTTTCTGCAGGTGAAGCATGGGTCCTACACCGAGCACCCAACATGCACATCGCGCTTCTGCTCTCACTCGGCCGCTCAAGCGACCTGGTGGCGGCCGAAAGACATGAGTTCTTGAAGTCTGCCTCGAAACGGTCATCTTAGAACAGACCTCCCTCTCCGCAGCAAGGCCCTTTCCATAAATGCAGATTTCTTGACCATCTATCTGAATGAGTACTGCTTCAGGTAATGCTGCGCTGTCCACAGCCTCGCTCGTTCCGTTAGTCACTCGTTCACAGGCTTTTTGTTCTGCGAACATAAATCAAACCGTTGGTTTTCCGTCCCATCTCATCAGATCCATACTCCCAATCTCACAGCAACACCGACCGAGCACTCACACAATCCCCGCTAAATGAACAGAAGTCACCCTGCGACTGTTCGACTGAATGTTGATGTGTACGATCAACAGAATCAAGCATTCAGATACCATCTGGGGCCATCCACTTCTCACCTTGGTTCAACTAGGATGATCGATTGTCCCACTCCACCAAGAACACAGTCGCCAGCCACGTCTATTTCCAATTCATCCGCATCCACGACACCGTCTCGAGGGCTCGGACTCCTCAATTGTCCGTTTCCCAGCAGCCTCGTCGACGCTTACAGCACGTCTTCAACGGCGTCTTATCATCCTGCTGCTACTAGTAGTGACTGGGCAACGCCAGTCTCAACGTGCGGGAATTCTTACCAGGAGAACTCCTGCCTCGCTCTACTTCCCTCAGCATCTCATGCTATCTCAGACCCATCTCTGAACGCCATTGCCTTTTACACCTCACCCGCTATTTCTTCGTCCTTCTCCATGCCTACACCGAGCGCGAACATCGATTTCGCTCTTAGTCAACACCATATGCCGGCTACGCTGCTTACCAGTTTTCAATCGGGAGGCTGTCACCCCGCAAAGCAAGAAGAAGACGTGGAATCTTGGTTCAATGACCACATAACTTTTGAGCAGTCGCAGAGCACTATCGACCTCTCATCATATGGGAATGTGGAGAGTCCAGGTCTTACACCATCTCATGTCACTAATCCCACACCGGCACTGTCACCAGATATTAGCTTTGCCGTTCTCGCGCCAGCTTCAAGTGGACAGAGGCAGCAATTCGAATCTTCGCCCACCGTTCGAAGTGAAAGTGTTGAATCTGGTACGACGCTTCAGCGTTTGGGTAGCAATCAGTCGTCCGTCAACGGTCGGAGGCTTAGCGCCAATAGTGAGAGAAGGTACAGCTGTTCTGTGTGCAACCGATCCTTTGACAAGAAATACAATTTAAGGGAGCACGAGAAGAAGCACGACCCATCTCGGATGTCTCAATTCAAATGCCCTGAACCAGGTTGTGGCAAACGGCTGGGCAGAAAGACGGACGTCAACCGGCATGTCCAAAGCGTGCATGAGAAGGCGAAGAATTTCGTCTGTACCAGATGCTTCAGGAGATTTGATAGAAAGGACACGCTCTCAAGGTAAGACGGTGTCTGGCTCGTGGAATGCACTGTGCTTACGACTCTTTGAAGGCACTGTGATCGTGATGGAGCTTGTCCGTATTCGAAGCAGTACGGCGAGATGCACATTGCAGGGCGGCCTCAACTGGCGCCATCTGGATACTCGTTGGATTCTTTTATGCCTGCTCCTCAATCAGCACTGTTCAGTCCACCTCCTGGAGCTAATAACCTCCCATCTCCCCCCTCATTTCCCTCGATATTAATCTACGGCTCTACGCTATGATGCAGGACCGACAATGCTGGCGTTGAAAGAGATTTCACGAGTTGGCTGACTGTTACCTTTTTTTTCCGGCATTTGGGCGCGAACAGAGCAAGGTTGAGATTCCAGGTGGATGTCCAACCACGATAGAGGATACCATTCCCAGGTGTATCAACGCTTCGCAGCATCATACTTTGATTTTCTTAGGCGATCAGAGCTGCACTGCTTCAATATTCAAAGTTCATTTTCTATTTCTCTCTTCATGATCGGCCTTTCAGCTGATCTAGTGGTCTCAATATATGCTGTGAAGACTGGTGCTTTGGTAGACACCTCATCTTCAGATACTCCTCGATCAGTGTATTTGACTAGATCTTGATTCGAACCCCATCTTCTGAGTCAATATCTCAAAAGAGATTCCCCGTTTAGAGAGCTTCCACTTGGTGCCCATGACCACGAGGTTCCCATTTGGGGTCCCTTTGGGTCGACTACAATATTCCACGGAGCACATGCTACCGCGGTGCGAGATCACTGAGGCAAAGTCCATGAAAATGGAGGCTATTGTGATCTGTTCGCCGTGCTTCCTCAGCCGGATGAATGTCATGAAGTTGCTTTCAAGCGCTTGAGGCGCGTGCTAACACACATCCTGCCCTGCAATGCTGGTCAACTGGCCTGAGGCGGAGGCGTAGCTGCCGCGCCGCCCAGACCGACAACACAACACACCGCATTTCCCACTTCGTACCACCATCCCGTACCGACTGTGGGATGTGGATGAGTGCCAGATCGCTTCGGCCTCGTTGTCGTTGAGGAGCATGCATCAAGCTGTTTCTGGCTGTGCAGTCGCCAAATCCGCCCGAACTGGACGTTCTTAGCGCCCGCCGTCTCATTTCGCGCAGTGCTAAAGAAGAAGAATGGTCATCTCCGACACCGACGGTCTCATGTGTGGGAACAAGCCACAAAGTGTCAGCACTACCCTCGAGCATAGTCGTAGAGGCCACAGGTGATGAGGCCAGGCATTGTGCCTGTCTGCCCGCCCTGACCGAGTCTACGTGCCGGCCTCGCTTCCGAGGATCCACATTCACTCTCCCGGCAAGGCTGTCTCACACCAGGTGGTCAACGGTCTAAGCATGTTTTTCATCTGTCCGGATTACTTCGTCATTGAACCACGAAGAAGCCTTCGCAGACCGTGCCACGGTGGACTGAGGTCTGGTCGTCGGTCTAGCAAGGAGTCAAGGACTCAGCTTCCTCTGCTGTGCAGGGATAGTCATCGATCCAACCAGGCCACCAGACATCAACTTTGAGTTCAACAGGAGACTTGGCTCAGAACGGCGGCTTCGATCATTCCGACTCTACCTCTGGGGGCCGATGATAGCAAGACAGGACGCCCTATCTGATGACTACCGGCTATGCTGCCTGCTGGCGAGGAATTTTCATTCGCGCTCGCAAGCTCTGTAATCACGGCCCTGCGTGTTCCAAACCTCATAGTCATACACCGTTTTACATATTGCGAGCCTATAAGAGGCTCCAGGTTTGCACCCCTTCTCCTTGCATGAACCCTCCTGGCAAACAACGGCACCTTGCCTGACCCGGCTGTGGATGTAAGTCCGTCTTCGCACTGTCTCATTGGTTTGTCGACCGTTGTAATCTCATGTTGATGGTCACAACTCTTTGTTACTCATTGCTTCTCATGCAGCAGCCTCTTTTGTTACACGCGCGGATTGGATGGAAAGCCTTGAACCCTAACGACACAAGAAAGGTCAATCATTTCCAGCTTCAACCATGGATTATAACATCCAATCACAAAACAACCTTACCAACCCCCCTCTAAATAAAAGAAGTATCTTACTTATAAATCCTATCAGTGATAATATGTGGCTGTTGGCATCCACACCGTGGAAATCCTGGTCAATGCTTTGTTTATTGAAGCCTCCAACATAACGCCTGCCCATCCTGCGGGCTTCAACCTTTCTGACTCAGACCAACACATTCATCCAGCAATTTTCAAACTTTGAGTCGTGGAGGTGAGTGCGAGATGAGAGACTTGCAGACACTTCCAAAATTGCTTAGCTAAGCGATCCTTCCGCTACGTATCACGTTCGCCAGCAATGTTCTCCTTTAGCCACCGATGGCCAATGATGGGATAGTAGGAGACAGTATTGCAAAAAGGTAACTCCTCTTCAGAATGAGTTCCGGTCACGCCCTTCTCTCGACTTGGTTGCATGGCCTTCTTCTCCAAGTCTTCGTGGAATTCCTTCAGGCGACGATGAAGCATGTGCTGGATGGAGGCTCTTCATGCTTTCCTAACGTGCAACTACACAACTACTGTTTATCATCAATACCATATCGATCTCGTTCTATGATGGGGTATCATGTCAGACATTTCTCCCGCCGCTTCCTTCTCCTTCAACGTGTCATATAAAAAGGTATCTATGAGCACCGAATTCACCTTCGCATCTGGATGATCTCTATGAATCTGCCGCCCAATAAGCTCCACCGCCCAGATACTGCACCCTCGAAGCTCAACCTCGCACTTTTCTCCGCTTCTGATCTCTTCCTGCCGCCTGATGCGCCCCTCGAGTGGCGGACTGAACTTTAAACAGCCCAGCGAGTGCAGCATCTGCGGTATGCGGTAGTCTGCAAACATCGTGATCTGGTCGATGTCATGGAACGTGCCGTAACTTTGCTCATTGAAGCAAGCCCAGATGTCTGCAACTAGGATTTGGGCGCGTTTGTAGATACGCACCGCCCTGCCTTCGAAGTGATGTTCGTCACGCAGGCAGGAGAAGTCGCGCACGAGTAGATTGACTAGAGCGGCTGCAGACTGATTGGCCGAGGCTATGCAGTTTGCGAAGCTGCAGCTATACTTGTCGTGCAGCACTTTCCCGGCTTCGCGGATACAGTTTACTCTTTCGTGCAGCATGGGTATCTGCTCTGATGTAGTCGAGCGGAAGACGTGTTGCAGTACTTCCTGGGTGCATGCTTCCTCGTTTTGCCAGAAATGAGAATCGGTGATGGGTATACCTGCGCACGTTTCTGATAAGTCATGCTTACTTCACTTGACAGACCTGGCCCTTCAGGTGATAGCGTAATGGTAGACGCAGAGGTAGACGCACCATCATCAATCGCCCTTTGTAAGCAAGCAACCAAACTCCAATAACCTGTCCACCGCCTTCCCCTGTACTCAACCGTGAATCGCTGCTCCTCGCCCTTCTCCGACCAGAACGAGAAGTTTAGCAAGTCCATCGTGAAGATGAAGTTCAAGGTCCCCTCATCCTTGGCTTTGGGGTGGAGATCATGAGCGGACCAGGACTGCGTAGAATACTGCTTCGACTGCATGAGAGCGTAGATGTTGGTGGCGGCGCGCCTGGTGCTGAAGGCGTCAATGGCGACGTCAATGGAGTTGTTGTAGATGTACTCGGCGGAAGGGAGGACGCCGGTCTCTGGGGTTGGGGGGGAGGATGATGGGTTGGTGATGCCGAGGGATTGGCGGAGCAGGGCGAGGAGGGATTGATCGGCTTCTTCGTCGTCGGACATGTTTACTTGGTCGTCAGATCAAAGATGAAATGGGTGGATTGACAAGTGAGGGTTTTCGATATGAGTATTTCTGGTCTTCTCCTAAGATGTATCGCTCCGCTCCAATAAAGGGGTCAAGCTCCGCTTCATCGCCAACAGGTCTCAGATGATCCCTGATCAGTCTCTACGCTTGCACCGCGTCAGACCCTACCATGCTTTTGAAGAACTGGCAACAAAGACGTATTCTGATTGCCCCAAGAGGTTGTATGGGCTTGTGCCGGTAGCCGAGGTTCTTCCGGACTCCCGCATCATCGCATTCCCAAACGGACTTTGGAGTGACTTACAACTCACCACCACTATCCCCACCAACCGCCTGGCCTCTTCATAAAGCTTCCGCCTCAGACGGCCCTTGCAACTCTCCGATGTCTGGCATGCTGTAGACCTGACTATTCACCTTGAAACCCACTTGCACATAGCTATTACACCTGGGCGCAATGGGCCGCGATAGGTTTCCCAGACAGTCCTTGGGGGTTCTACACTCTCAAATCAAGCAGGTATCATTTCTACCCCGGCCACGCTGTCAACTCAAGCTTACTGAAAGATCTAGGCACGGGTGCTTCTGATCGGCGCCGGCGGCATTGGATGCGAATTGCTCAAAAATTTAGTCTTGACCGGATTTGGAGAGGTTCATATTGTCGATCTTGACACAATCGATCTGAGCAACCTGAACCGTCAATTTCTGTTCAGACAGGAACACATAAAGAAAGCAAAAGCTCTGGTAAGTCATGTGTTTCACTGATTTCTACTTGTTCTCCCAAGCTCACACCGCTTTAGGTCGCGAAAGAAGTCGCGTCGAAGTTCAATCCATCATGTGCCTTAACCGCCCACCATGCCAATATCAAGGACACGCACCTATTCCCCCTATCGTTTTTTCGATCTTTCACCCTTGTCTTCAATGCTCTTGACAACCTCGACGCACGCCGCCATGTCAACAAGATGTGTCTGGCCGCAGACGCCCCTCTCATAGAGTCCGGCACGACCGGCTTCAATGGTCAGGTCCAGGTGATCAAGAAAGGCAAAACTGCATGCTACGACTGCACCGCAAAAGAAGTCCCCAAAACATACCCAGTTTGCACCATCCGATCCACTCCCTCCCAGCCGATCCACTCCATAGTATGGGCAAGAAGCTATCTATCACCCGAACTTTTCGGCGTGAGCGAAGATGAAGAGACATCCGGTCAGCTCGATACGACTGAAGACGCCGATAATGCGAAAGAGATCCAGAACCTGAAAGCCGAGGCGCAAGCCCTCAAAAGGATAAGAGAGAGCATGGGCAATGATGACTTTGCAAAACAAGTCTTTGACAAAGTTTTCAAAGAAGACATCGATCGCCTCAGAGGTATGGAAGATATGTGGAAGAGTCGCAAATCACCCGTCTCCCTCGACTACGAAACCCTACAATCAGGAGCCTCATGCATTGATACCACCATCTCCTCAGATGACCAAAGAACATGGACTCTCATCGAAAACTTCTCCGTCTTCAAAGACAGCATTCACCGTCTCAGCACCCGTCTCAAAGAAGATGCCGTCACTATAGCCGCAGCAGTAGAAGCACCAAACCCATCGAAGATAAAACCAATCATCACATTCGACAAAGACGACCCCGACACCCTAGACTTCGTAACCTCAGCCTCCAATCTCCGCTCCCACAACTTCTCCATCCCCCTCCAATCCAAATTTACCGTCAAGCAAATGGCCGGCAACATCATTCCCGCCATCGCCACCACCAACGCCATGACAGCCGGTCTCTGCGTCATGCAGGCCTTCAAAGTACTACGCGGCGACTACTTCCGCGCAAAAATGCTCTTCCTAGAAATGAGCGGAGCGAGAGCCCTCAATTCCGAACCCCCTCGACCCCCTAACCCGGACTGTGCAGTCTGCGGCGTAGCGACGGGGTCGGTGGATGTAGATCCCGAGCGGGCGACGCTCAATGATCTCGTTGATGGTGTGTTGAAGAATGAGCTCGGGTACGGAGAAGAGATGACGATTATGAATGAGGTCGGGCCGATCTATGATCCTGATATGGAGGATATGCTGCCGAAGAAATTTAAAGATTTGGGGGTTGGTGATGAGAGCTTCTTGACGGTTGTGGATGATGAGGAGGAGAATCCGCGGATTAATCTGCAGCTGGCGGTGTCGAGTAGGAAGATGCCTAAGGGCTCGAGGCCCGTCATGTTGGCGACCGAGGGGGTGGAAGGTGGGCTTGCTGGAGGGAAATTGGAGATTGGCCGCAGACCGAAGAAGTCCAGGCCGGAGGAGATGATAAGCGAGACGAAGGGCCGGGTGGCTGTCGTGGCGAATGGAGGCGCGAAGGTCCAGGCGAAGAGGAGTGCGGCAGAGGCGGGGCTGGATGGGGCGGACACGCTGAAGCGGAAGGCAGCGGACATCGAGATCGAAGGTGCGGCCGCCCTGAAGAAGGACAAGGCAAACGTGGATGGTGATGCTTTTGGCTTCGATGACGCTCAGGCGATCGTGGTGGGTGATGCCGGGCCGGCGGATGGCTCGATCGTCATCGAGGACGACTGATCCAATCACCCATTTCCCCCTCTCCCTTTCCAGCCAACTCCTGCATCCGCGAGTTGGAAACTTTTGGCGCTTGGACAGACAGGTACTCACTCAGGCAGGCTTTTTGCACTTCAAGAACCAGGGGTTCGAATTTCTCAGGGGGCGGGCCTGGCTTGGCTGAATACTTAGCTGGGTAGGTCGGACATGATGCCGGTACGAGCGTACGATACTAGTACTCAGATAGATGGGCTGGAGCGGAGTTGATCTGCTTTGGTTTCTTGAGACACCATCTTCTCCCCCCGTGAAGGAAGGCTATTATTATTAATACTGATCAGGATTGAGGATGAATGAAGAGAACAGACAAGTACATACTGTAACTTACTACTACTTACTCACTCAGTGGTGTAAATGAAGAAGATCCTGATTCTTCTCTTCTCTTCTTTCTTTCACTGGTACTCTTCTTCCTATTCTCCGTGTGTTGCAACGCCTCTCCTAGTATCTTGAATACCTACTATTAATCAATCTGATACAAAGTATAATCAATCCCTTCTCTCACACAAGGCTCCCATCCCAACCAGTTCCTATGTATAATACACACCCCAAGGTTCCGGGGCCGGGGGGGTTCTTCTCGTTAGCTAAGTTAGTTAGTTAGTTAGTATGTAGTAGAGGACAACCCCCCCCCCCCTCCTCCCTGCTCCTCAGCAAATCAGCCTCGGGGAATAAACAAAACACCCCGACGAAACAATCCGACCTTTTATCTCTCTTTCTTCGAATAGGAGAGAGAGAGAGAGAGCTCTATCTTCCTTTTCTTCGTCTTGTTCCAACGGACGCAATTTCCGACCAA
>JAABUK010000960.1_pt1 | contig 57424 bp, 44 predicted proteins | sample 5559141 | NCBI WGS metagenome assembly JAABUK01 (sample SAMN10711869, study PRJNA513367) | rock metagenome | isolation source: Antarctica rocks | place: Antarctica: Victoria Land, Pudding Butte nord | collected 2016-01-03
GCGGCGTGGTCAGTATGTTCGGATAAACGAGTCCGGCGGCGGCGATGGCAGCGCCGCGCAAATTGATGCCCGTGACGCTGATGCCGTTCTGCGAATGCGCTGTGCCGAGAACGATGGTCGGCGTGCGTCCGTAGAAGATGCCGTAGCCGCCGCGCACAACGGTTTTTTCATTGAAGCCGTAACTGAAGCCGAGGCGCGGCGCAAAGTTGTTGCCGTCTTTCGGGCAACGACCTGTATCGAAGCCAGCGCTCAACAAGGCGGGGTCTGGATTGCGCACGGGCGGACACGCCATTTGCTCATAATCGTAACGAACTCCCACGTTAAGCGTCAGTTTCGGCGTGACACGTATATCATCCTGCGCAAAGGCTGCGTAGTCGGAACTGTTCGGATGCGTTGTGCCGCCGGATGTTCCCGCACCGGCGAAGTTTTGCGTGTAAGCCGTCGGCGCGTTGTTCGCAAAGTTTTGGTAGCCCGTTGTCGTGCCGGTTCGCCCGAAGGTGTATGAACCGCTAAAGAGTCCGGGAAAGAAATTGAACACTCTATCGAAATTAAAATCCGCGCCGAATTTGTAATTGCTGCGCCCGCTAACATAAGAAACGTTGTCGATAAACTGCGCGCGTTTGACGGTGGTTTCGCGCGGGCTGAAATTGTTGCGCCCGATGGCGAGATTGCCCGCGCCCGTGTCAATCAAGGCTTCGGGCTGATCGCTGTTAGCCACGCCCGGTTCTTTATCTCGCGCAAACTGAAAGCGAAATTCGTTGACGACTTTTGTCGAGAACGTAGTGGCGAGCGTTCCCGAAAGCGTGTTGCTGCGCACGAGGCTATCGCCCGAATGTTCTTCGGTGCTCAGGGAACCGCCGTTCTCGTTGTTCGTGCCGGTAAATCGCTGGTTGTTGAAACGCAAAGACAATTGATTACGCTGATTGATGGCAATATCGCTCTTGGCGAGAAATACGTCTTGATCGCGCGCGAGTGAATAAGTGTTCAGCTTCGGCAGCAGAAGGCTCTGTATGCTGGCAGGCTGCGTGAAGAAGTTCGGCGGATCGACGAAGTTCGGCAGGGTCTGGCGCTGCCCGTCGTAAGTGAAAAAGAAAAAGGCGCGATTCTGTTTGATGGGGCCGCCGATGCGCGCACCGAATTGATTAATCTGTGACCGCGGGCGCTTGTTCGGCAAGCCGCGCCGCGCCTGCAAGCCTTTCAAGTCGGGCGAGTTGGAGTTAAGCGATTCGTCGCGGAAGTATTCAAAGCCGCCGCCGTGAAATTGATTCGTGCCGGACTTGGTGACGACGTTAATGACTGCGCCGCCCGCGCGCCCGAACTCTGCGGAAAAGCCGTTCTGGTTAATCTGAAATTCCTGCACCGATTCTTCCGAAAATTGATAAGGCGGACGCACGCCGCCGCGCCCGAATGATTGACCGAAGAAAGTATTGTTGTTGTCCACGCCGTCCACCTGCACGCTATTGAACGTGCCGCGCAAGCCGCCGACGGAAATATCGCCTGTGCGCGTCGGGTCGCGTATCACGCCGGGCGTGAGCGTCGCAAAGTCTTGATAGTTGCGCCCGTTGATCGGCAGATTTTCGATAGCGCGCTGATTGATCGTCGTCGCAATGGACGTGCGCGTTGTTTCAACGACAGGCAATTCGTCGGAGACATCGACGGCGACAGTGTCTGCGCCAGACAAAGCGAGCGTGACATCCAAAGTCGTTTGGCCGCCGACTGTAACTTGCGCGTTTCGCAGTTCCGCAGGGGAAAAGCCCTGCACGTTTTCCACACGAATCGTATACGCGCCGGGCGGCAAAAGGATAATGCGGTAATTGCCTTCACCGTCGCTCGCAGCGCTTTTCTGAAAGCCCGTACCCTGATTCGTCGCGGTGATGTTTGCGTTCGGGACGGCTGCGCCTGCGGGATCGAGCACGCGGCCTTCGATGTTTCCCGAAGTGGCCTGCGATTGCGCATAAGCGTGGATGGAGACGAATAGCAAGCAGGCGACGAGCAGCCATAGATGGCCTTTGATGCGGGCGGATATACGAAACATAATTTCCTCTTCAAGATGAAATGAATTGTTTGAAACGAGTGCGCGCTCTGCATTCGTATGCGTGCAACGCGAGGCTGCTTTAGAGACTCACTTGAGTTCAGCCGGAAAGCGCGCATGATAAAGCAGCGGCAAGTGGAAAGCAAGAAGACTCTTTGTTAAATTTCAGAGCGAGAAAAACGCTATGGCGTTGCCTGAAAACTTTGCAGGCAATGCTGCAATAACTCGAAGGCTTTGGACGATTTGCGGAATGAAATTTTTAGGTATTAGCGATTTGCATTTGCGTGTGGCTTAATCGGTGAAAGGCAGATTTATGTAGGGGCAGGGCTTGTCCCTGCCCGTGTGTTTATCAAAAAGGCGGGCAGGGACAAGCCCTGCCCCTACAATTATTTTCGCCTCGCACGCAATTGAGAGAAGCTAGGGGCAACTTATAAAATCTTAAACCTTAAATTACTCCGCGCTAGCGATCAGCGCGCCGCACGGCAGAGTCGGACATCAGTTTCTCAATCTCATCGGGCGCAGACGGAATCGCCGCCGATAGTTTGCGCACGGTGTTCTCCAGCGTGATAACGTAATCGTCTTCGATGCGGACGCCGAGCTTTTCCGTTTGAATGTAAATTCCCGGTTCGATGGTAAACACTTCGCCGGGCTGCATCGGGCGGCGGTAATTGCCGACATCGTGAACATCCATGCCTAGATAATGGCCGAGGCCGTGAATAAAAAAGTGATCCATCGTGTACTCGCGCCCGTCCGCATCCTTCGCGCGAAGCGTGCTTTGACGCATGAAGTTTTGCGCAAACAAATGTAGATCGAGCTGCGTCATGCCGGGCTTCCAGTAAACGGCGGCGGCTGCTTGCGTGTCGAGTACGAGTTGATAAACGGCGCGCTGGCGTGCGTTGAATTTTCCGCTCGCCGGAAACGTGCGCGTGATGTCCGCAGTGTACAGCGAATACTCCGCGCCGATGTCGCACACGACCAGATCGCCCGCGTCAATTCGCTTGTGGTTTTCGCTGTAGTGCAAAATCGTCGAATAAAGCCCGCTGCCGACGATTGAGGGAAAGCCGGGACGCTCTGCGCTGCCTCTGGTGAAGGAGGCTTCGATGATCGCCTGCGCTTCATACTCGTACATGCCCGGCTTCATTGCCCGCGCCGCGTCTCGTTCGGCTTCGCCCGTGATGTCAATCGCTTTTTGCAGCAAGGCTAGCTCAGCGGCGGATTTCGCTTTGCGCATTTCGGCGACGATGTTTACGACGGAGACGACTTCGACGCCCGGCAACTCTTTTTTCACCATCTCGGCGAATTGATATTCGCGCACAAGGCCGTCGCGCAATCTTCGCGGCGCAATCGTGTAGATCTTCATCTTGCTTTGCCCGCTCGCGTTCTTAAAGACCGGAAGCTGCGCGGCTTCTTTCAGCTTCGATAAAACATTGTCCTTCGCCGCGCGGTCTTGCGTTGCGGTTGTAGCGGGCGTTGTGGTGTTTGCTGTCGTGGTTGCTGTCGTCGCGGTATCCCCGCGCGTATCGTTGATGATTGTCGGCAGCACGCGTTCGATGCCGAACGCTTTCGCCGCTTCGTCGCCGGGCGCAAGTTGGACGCCCGTCCAGCGTTCGGCGCGCACATCGCGCGGCGGAATAAAAACTATTTCACGCGCGTTATTCTCCGAAGGCAAGCCCGGCGGCACAAGCATCAAGGCGGCTTGCGGCGTGCGCACGCCCGTCAAATAAGCCATCCAATTATTTTGCCGGTAGCGCGCTTCAACGCCCGCGCCTTCTTCGACGTTGCCGAGAATCACCACGACGCCGTCTTTGATTTCCGACAGCAACCTTTGCCGCCGCGCGCGGTAATCGCCAATCGGTTGATTAAGCAGACGCACGCCCGGCTCATCATAAAAATCAGCGCCGGAAAGCACGCCCGCGAAAAAATTGCCGCATACGCAAACGATGAGCAGCGCAACGATGAAAGGATTGATGATTAAACGAAAGAATTTCACGTTGAATTACTTTTCCTATTAACTCTTGGAAACTGAATTTTTGCTTGTTAATCGTTGGACTTCAATTGGCTGTCTTTTAGCTCTTGCAAAAGTTTAGCTGCTGGCTCTCTTAATATTTGCTCGTTTGTGTATTTAAGAACTTGCTCCATATCAGCAATAGTTTTGTCTATCTCTCCTTTACGATAGTAAGCAAGCCCTCGACTATTGTACGCTGGGGCATAGTTTGGGCTAATTACCAATGCCTCATTGCTATCTGCGATAGCAAGATCGTACTCACCTTCCTTATAGTAAGCTAATCCACGCATAGCGTATGATTCCCGCAGTTGATAACCATTTCTAATCGCACCGTCGAAAGCTTTCACGGCTTCAGAGTAGTTTCTGGCGTGGTATAAATCTTCACCGGCTCGATAATAGTATCGGCCTGCTAGCTTATTGCAACCAGTAAAACTTAGCAGCACATATATAAGTATGCCCGCTGCTAAAAAACGCTTGGTCAGACTATCTTTCATCCGTAATACCCAACGCGAACAATCTGGTAGCCGCTTAAATGATTTTCAAGCGCGGCGGTTCGTCGTTGCAGGCCGCCACCAATTTTGCCAGCGCCGTTTGCCGCCCGTTGTTTGCAGCACGCTCATCGCGCCCATGTAGCCGTAGCCGAAAAAGAATAGCAGCAGAAACGGGATCGTGCCGTACATGTGCATACGCCACGCGTACCACATCGCGCATAGAAAATAGGCGGCGAAGAGTAATTCCAAAACGGGCAGCCATCCGCGCTTGCGCTTGTATTTCTTTTTCTTCCATGCGCCGTCGTCGCTTCCTGTTTCGACTTTGTATTTCGGCGTGCGGACGAATTCCGTTTGCCAGCCGAGCAAAGCTTCAAACACCGCGCGCGCGTTCGAGAAGGCGAGACCGATGCCGATTGCCATCACCAGCGGCAAATGCAACAGGCGGCGCGCGCGTCCCTTTTCCTTGTCCAGATACCAAATCGCCGAGCCGTAAAAAAGCACGACGGACACGGTTGAGAAAAAAAGCAGCGGCACGTCGAACAGCATCAAGTGATAAAAGCCTTGATTGTAGCGCACCAACAACAGCGGAAATTGCAGCAGGCTGACGAGAATCATCAGCGGATAACTGATGTTGCCCGTCAAGCGAAAGAACATTTCCAGCTTCACGCGAAAGGGCAAAGCCGCGCGCCAGATACGCGGGTACAGCTTGATGCCGACTTGCATGACGCCCTTTGCCCAGCGCCTTTGCTGCGCTTTGAAAGCGTTGATCTCGACGGGAACTTCCGACGGCGCGTCTTCGTCCAGAAGATACACAAAGCGCCAGCCCATTAACTGCGCGCGGAAACTCAAATCCGTGTCTTCCGTCAAGGTGTCATGCTGCCAGCCGCCGCTCATCTCAATCGCTTTGCGCCGCCAGATGCCCGCCGTGCCGTTGAAATTAAAGAAGCCGCCCGCGCGATTGCGAACCGTCTGCTCAACGACGAAATGACCGTCGAGCATAATGGTTTGCAGCCGCGTCAGTAGATTATAAGAGCCGTTGATGTGCGACCAACGCATTTGCGCGCAGGCGACAAGCGGATCAGTGAAGTAATCCACGAGCTTGCGCAAGCAATCCGGCTTCGGCACGAAATCGGCATCGAAGATTGCGACGAATTCGCCGCGCGCAGTCTTCAGCCCGTTCTCCAGCGCGCCCGCCTTGAAGCCCGTGCGATCCGTGCGATGAATGTAATGTACGTCAAAGCCTTTGCGCCGGTAATCTGCGACGAGTCGTTGCGCTAAGGCTTGCGTTTCGTCCGTCGAATCGTCGAGCACTTGAATCTCGAATCGCTCGCGCGGGTAATCAATTTGCGTCACAGCGCCGAGCAATCTTTCGACAACATACATTTCATTGAAGAGCGGAAGCTGGACGGTGATGACGGGCAAATTCTCTTCTGTAAAGAGTGCTGCGGGCTGCGGCTCGATGCTGCGGTAACGCCAGAAATCGTAAACCTGCTTGATGCGATACGCGCCGTAAAGCGCGAGCACCGCAAGCACCGTGAAATACAGCGTGAGGATCGTCCAATCAAATGCATCCAGACGATAAAGCGGACTGATATTGTGCGCCGTCTTTGCGACGGACACACTAAGATATTTTTCGCTCCAGTCCTTGAGCCTTTCGATGAGCGAGGCGTCGATCAAAAATGCCTGTGGGTACATAGCCATCAATCTGCTTGGAGCATACAGCGAAACCGGATTAATTGTAGGGGCAGGGCTAGTCCCTGCCCGCTTGTTTAATAAAGACAGGGGCAGGGACTAGCCCTGCCCCTACACAACACGCTGCGCAGTTGAATGCTGTTGAATAATTAAAGACCAGAGCCGCTGTTGCTGCCTGTCGGCGGATCGTTGAAGTTCGGCGGCGTAACGGGAGGAGGAGCAACATTCGGCGGGCTTGCGTAATCCGCGCCGCCGTAGCCGCCCGTCGTCCCGCCGTAATTCGGCGGAGGCGTGGGAGCGCCCAGGCTGCCCTTGCGCTTCTCCAGAATCGCAACGCCGATTAGCCCGCCGACGGTGGCAAAGGCGACGAGCAATATCACTCCGATAAAGGTAAACGGCAGCGCCGTCAGCAAGCGTTCTCCGATGGATTGATTCTGCATCGCTTCGATTTGCGCGCGAAGCACATCGGCCTGTTCCGGGTTGGCGCGTTCAGCGAACCGCACAGCCATGTTGCTAAACGCGTTGCCCGTCAGCAAGCCGAGCGGCAGACCGACCACGACATAAACAATCGCGCCGATGCCGCCGGCAATCACGCCGAGCAATGCGCCATCGCCGATGCTCACTGGAGTCGGGGACTTTTTAATGTACAAATACGCAGCAAGCGCGCCGCCGAGTATCGCCCACGCGCAGCAGCAGATATTGAAAAAGTTAATGAACGGAATCGCCGACAACAGCCCGAGCACTACGCCGCCGATAATCGCCGGTTGCAATTTATTGTTGTTCATAGCTTTTGCACACTTCCTTCGTTCGATGTAGGGATTCGCGCACGCAAGCGGCGCAAGAAGTAGGAGGAGTTGATCCGGCTCAAATCCACAAGGCCGGGCATTACGTAAAAGACAGACATCGCGCCGACAAGCGCGCCCGTCGCAAAGCGCGAAACATGCGTGTTGCTCCACACGCCAAAAAAGCCGAGCGCCCAATCAATCGCCAACGGCATGACCGCAAGGATGAGCCACACGCGCGACGGCGCAATCGTCTTCCGCACGTCGCGCGCCAATGGATACACGAGCGCGCTCATCGCAAATCCCGCGTAGAGTCCGGCGCAACGCGCGCACACGGCGAGCGGATAATTTTCGATGAAGAATGAGCGCGCTGGCAATTGATGGCACGCGAGGCTGAAGCCTTGATAAATGGAAAGGGCGAGAAAAAACTTTCCGTGCGCGAGTGTGAGCGGCGCAAGCACGATCAGGCAGAGCAGCAAACACGCGAGCGCGGCAACGATAAGCCACACGAGCAAAGGTCTCGCACGCGACGAATCGTTTCTCGCAAATTCGTAAACCTCATCGCTGGCAGCGGCGAAAGCGCGCATTGTGTTTGACAGGAAATGTTAGCGTTGAATGTTCGCCGCCAGCGCGTTCTCGCGTTCACATTGTGTTCATCGCGCTGACGGCAAAACCCTTTGTCTTTCAGAAACGAATCACGGCATCGGGGCCGCCTTCGACATGCACCGTATCAACGAAACGTATGTGGTGCGAGTCCGTCGTCATCACAAGCGAATGCGTGCGTTTGCCGGAACCGAAAAAGCGCACGCCTCGAAGAAGCGAGCCGTCGGTCACGCCCGTCGCGGCGAAGATAATTTTCTTGCCCGGCGCAAGGTCGTTCGTATCATAAACTTTGTCGGGATCGCTAATGCCCATTTCGCGCAGTCGTCCGAGCACGGTTTCGCGCTCCGGCACTTTGTCGCCGTCAACGCCGAGAAGTTCGGGATCGAAAACGAGCCGCGCTTGTATCTCTCCGTTCAAGCATTTCATCGCCGCCGCCGTAATGACTCCTTCGGGCGCGCCGCCGATGCCCATCAAAGCGTGTATGTTCGTGCCTGCGACAGCCGCCGAAATTCCCGCGGACAAATCGCCGTCGGAGATCAGGCGTATGCGCGCGCCCGCTTCACGAACATCGTTAATCAATTTTTTGTGGCGCGCGCGGTCGAGCGTGACCACCGTTAAATCTTCTATGTCGCGCCCCAAGCGGCGGGCGATATTTTTCAAATTGTCTTTAACGGGCGCGTCAATATCGACTGCGCCGCGCGAGGACGGGCCGACGACGATCTTATCCATATAAATATCGGGAGCATTCAAGAGTCCGCCGCGCTCTGCCGCCGCGAGCACGGCGATGGCGTTGTTGGCTCCGAGCGCGCACAAATTCGTGCCTTCGAGCGGGTCAACGGCGATGTCCACTTCGGGAAACGTCTTACGCAAATCCTCGCTCGTCGCGGTGCCACCGCCGACTTCTTCGCCTATGTAAAGCATCGGCGCTTCGTCGCGCTCGCCTTCGCCGATGACGATGCGTCCGCGCATCGGCACGGTGTCCATCACTTCGCGCATCGCTTCGACAGCAACGTGATCCGAAAATTTACGGTCACCCTGTCCCATCGTGCGCGCCGAAGCAATCGCCGCCGCCTCGCACACGCGCAAAAAATCCAGCGACAATTCGCGCTCGGTTCTCAATTCATAGCTCATGCTGATTTCACTCTCCCTTTAACTAGACGATGTATGTACTTTGACGCGAACTTTTCAACGACGAATCTCGTTTGTGCGGGCGACGGAAATGCGTTGGCAATAGTAACAGAGCGCAAAGAAAAGTTACAGAGTTAGATAAGCGAGCGTAAGGAAGATTCGGCAAGCAGCGCATGATAAAGCGAAGCGCGGCAACGCGATTATTTATCATCGCACGTTCGTTAAAACAGAAAATCGCCCGTCAGAAAATGAATCTTCGGGGCGACTTTTGGTTTATCGTTTTCTTTGAACTTAATCAGCCGCGACTGATTGTTTTGATTCCGCAGCATTCCACGCCGGAAGAGTTTTGCGCGCGGCTTTTTCCTTCTTCAATCCGAGCGCCCAATCCGCCTGCATCAATGTATGTATGTCGCGGGTGCCTTCGTAGATAATCGCCGCTTTGCAATTGCGCAAGTAGCGTTCAACCGGATAGTCGTTGGAATAACCGTTTGCGCCGTGAACTTCAATCGCCATCGACGCGGCCTTTTCGCTTCTCGTCGTGGCCTGCCATTTGGCGAGGCTCGTTTCCTTCGCGTTCGGAAGCCCCGCGTTTTTCAAGAAGCCTGCGCGCAGCCATAAGAGATGCGACATTTGATAGTCTGCTTCCATGTCGGCGATTTTTTGTTTGACGAGTTGATGATTCGCAATCTTCGTTCCGAATGTTTCGCGCGTGTTGGCGTAAGCGACGGACGCATCACGCGATGCTCTGATAATGCCGGTTGCGCCCGCCGCGACGGTGTAGCGTCCCTGCTCAAGAGCGAACATGGCAATCTTAAAGCCCTCGCCTTCTTCGCCTACCAGATTCTCTTTCGGCACGCGCACGTCCTGCAAAGAAAAATAGCCTGTGTTGCCCGCGCGTATGCCGAGTTTGCCGTGAATCGTGCCCGAAGAAAATCCCTTCATCGTGCGCTCGACGATAAAACAACTCATGCCCGTGTGATCGCGCTTCTTACGTTTCTCTTCATCCGTCCAGCAAAAGAAAAGGAATTGATCGGCGACATCAGCGAGGCTAATCCACATCTTTTCGCCGTTCAAAACATACTCATCGCCTTCCAGTCTTGCCGTCGAACGCGAGCCGACAACGTCGGAGCCTGCGCCCGGTTCAGTGAGTCCATACGTCGCAATCTTTTCGCCGCGCGCCGCTGGCAGAAGATACTTACGTTTTTGATCGTTTGTTCCCCAACTGTAAAGCGTCAAGGCATGAAGCCCCGTATGCACGCTCATCACCACGCGCATAAAAGTATCGACGGCTTCGAGTTCCTCGCACACGAGGCCGAGCGAAATGTAATCAAAGCCAGCGCCGCCGTATTCTTCCGGGATGCACACGCCCAAGATATTCAGTTCCGCCATTTTGTCTAAAATCGAACGATCAAACATTTGCTTTTCGTCCAACTCTTTAATGCGCGGCGCGACCTCGTTTTGCGCAAATTCGCGCACGGTCTGGCGAATCGCTTTGTGGTCATCTGTCAATTCAAAATCAATCATCTGCCGTCTCTTTCTATACGAATGTATTTATATGGATTGCAACGAAGCTTATTCTACATCAACGATTCCACTTTACCGAAAGCCACGCGCGAAGGCTGCGAACTGCCGCCTCGTGTTTCAAGCGCATGTCGCATCGCGGCCTTTTGCTCTGCTATAATTCAACGCATGTCATCCGAAAAAAAGAAACGCGAATCCAACATCGTCAACATCGGGCTGGTGCAAATGACCTGCGCGCCGGAACCCGAAAAGAACATGGAAAAGGCCATCGCGCGCGCACACGAAGCGGCGGACAAAGGCGCGGAAATAGTTTGCCTGCAAGAGCTTTTTCGCTCACAGTATTTTTGCCAGACAGAAGACACGGAACTCTTCAAACTCGCTGAAGCGATTCCCGGTGAAAGCACGGAAGCGCTCGCGCAAGTCGCACGCGAACGCAACATCGTCATCATCGCTTCGCTTTTTGAGAAACGCACGGCGGGGCTTTATCACAACACGGCGGTCATACTCGACGCGGACGGGCGACTAGCAGGCAAGTATCGCAAGATGCACATCCCTGACGATCCCCTGTATTACGAAAAGTTTTATTTCACGCCGGGCGATTTAGGTTTTATGACGCACGACACGAAGCACGGTAAAGTCGGCGCGCTCGTATGTTGGGATCAGTGGTTTCCCGAAGCGGCGCGGCTGACGGCGCTCTCCGGCGCGGAGTTTCTTTTTTATCCGACGGCCATCGGCTGGCTGCCCGACGAACAAGATGAAATGAACACGGCGCAGCACGAAGCTTGGGAAACAATCCAGCGCGGCCACGCCATCGCCAACGGTCTTTTCGTCGTCGTCGTCAATCGCGTCGGCGCTGAAGGCAAACTAAAATTCTGGGGACAATCCTTCGTCGTCGATCCGTTCGGGCGCATCATCGCCAAAGCTTCCGCAGACAAAGAAGAAGTGCTCGTCGTGCCGTGCGATTTATCGAAGATCGAAGAGACCAGACAGAATTGGCCTTTCCTGCGTGATCGCCGCATCGAATCCTACAAGGATTTACAGTTCCGCTTCCTCGAACGCGAACCGCAAAGCAAGTGATGAAAAACTAAAACTCATCGCAGATCGAACATTGAATGACAAAGCAACAGACTCCCGCAGCGCTTGGTTACCGGATGCCACCCGAATGGCACGCGCACGCGGCGACGTGGCTCGCGTGGCCGAAAGACCCTTTGACGTGGCCTGAACGAGTGCCGCAGGCCGAACAGATTTTCCTACAAATGATCGAAGCGCTCGCGCCGCACGAGACGGTCAATGTGCTCGTGGACGACGAAGCGACGGAAAGCACCGTCAAGCAGCGCTGCAACTTTCCTGCTGTTGCAAACGTGCGCTTTCACCGAATCGAAACCGTCGATTCGTGGATACGCGACTACGGCCCGAACTTTCTTTTGAATGACAAAGGCGAGCTTGCCTTCAACGATTGGACGTTCAATGCGTGGGGCGATAAATATGAAGAGTTGAAGAAGGACGATAGGATTCCGCAGCGCTTACAAAGCATAATTGACGCGCCGCGTTTCGCGCCCGGAATCGTTCTCGAAGGCGGCTCAATCGAGGTGAACGGAGCGGGCGTCGTGATGACGACAGAGCAATGCCTGCTCAATCCGAACCGCAACCCGCAGCTTGACCGCAACGGAATCGAAGAACATTTGAAAGCTTATCTCGGCGTCGAACAAGTCTTATGGCTTGGGCTTGGCATCGCTGGCGACGACACCGACGGGCACATCGACGACATCGCGCGCTTCGTTTCAAACGATACGATTGTTTGCGTGATGGAAGACGATCCGGCAGACGAAAACTATCGACTTTTACAAGATAACCACGAACGACTATCGCTTGCGCGCGACGCACGCGGCAAAGCCTTCAACATCATCCCGCTTCCGATGCCCGGTCACATCGGTGGGCGCGAAGATGATCGCCTGCCCGCGTCCTACGCCAATTTCTACATCGCCAACAACGTCGTGCTTCTTCCCGTTTACGGACACGCCAACGACGAACAGGCGACGGCAATTCTCCAACGACTTTTCACCACTCGCAAAGTCATTCCCATCCACTGCGAACCGCTCATCTGGGGCATGGGCGCAATCCACTGCGTCACGCAACAACAACCGGCGTCAGCAAGGACGCAAGCTGTATAATACTTGTTAGCTGCTTCTCTTTTAAGGAGACAACATGAATATGATGCTTGTACCAATCAGAATACTCGCCCTCACCTTTTTCGCAGCTTGTGCTTTAGTAGCTGTGCAAGCGCAGGTACAGCGTCGCCCCCCGACATTTAAGTTCCCTGAGACTGAGTCAGAATATACAGTGCTCTTCCCCGGCAAACCGACTATTCGGCAAATTTATACTGCCGAGGCTGAAGGACTAGAGGCTCGGTTGAGCTTACCGGAGAGTGTGGGACTGCGCGCAGAGTTTGCACAACTATCTGCTGAACAAGCGCGGTCGTTGGTGAACCTTACAATTGAAGCTAAGAAGAACCTGAATGAACGTCGAATTAAGAACGCTTGGGAATATGCGGAAACTAGCGGGTTAAAAAGAGCTGCGGTGCGGGTTGAAGACGACGATAGAGGGTGGTGTGTGTCGGTTCGCGGATACAAAGAGTTTAATGGCGTCCCTTTCATATATGAAACCAAGTTCTTCTATGGGAAACATTCAGTAATGTTTCTGACCGCCGCCGCACCTTCAAGCCGTTTCCCGACTCCGGCTATCTCCAAGTTTTATGCCTCGCTAAAGCAACATTAAACTTGAATGGTGAAATGACTGCCGCAGCTAACAACTCATTCAACCTCGACGCCTCGACAGCGTGCTTCTCATCGTTCTTCCTTGCGCTTTAGTTGTGTGCTGTTCGCTCGGCGCGGGTTAATTCGAGCGTTATCTCTGTTGCCTCTTGAACTTTAGCTATCGCAAAATCCTGCGTTTTTTAGTATCTTCATTGTAGATACGAAAAGGAGATTGCGATGAAAGTTCAAATTCAGAAGTGGGGTAATAGCCTTGCCTTACGCATCCCTAAATCTTTCGCTATCGAATCAAAGGTTACGCAGGGGTCGCTGGTCGAAGTATCTTTAGAGCAAGGAAAAATTGTCGTCGTTCCTGTCGCCGAACCGGAATTCACACTCGAAGACCTTTTGGCGAAAGTCACCAAGCGTAACTTGCACGAAGAGATTGATACCGGAAAAGCTGTCGGGAAAGAGGCTTGGTGATGGCATACGTTCCTGATCGTGGGGATGCCGTCTGGATTACTTTCAATCCTCAAGCCGGACATGAGCAGGCTGGCAGGCGTCCGGCCATTGTTCTTTCACCTTCTTCGTACAATCGGAAAGTCGGGCTGGCTATTTTCTGCCCTATTACGAGCCAGATCAAAGGTTATCCTTTTGAGGTGGTGATTCCCGCAGGCTTGAAAGTGACGGGCGCGGTGTTATCGGATCAGGTGAAGAACTTGGATTGGAAAGTCAGGGATACGGAGCTAATTGTCAGGCTTCCGTCTTCCGTGATAGATGAAGTATTAAAGAAGCTCAAAACGTTGCTTTGAGCGGCGACAGCGTTCAGCCTTCCTTGTCCGCTTCCAGCATTTTCCGCGCGGATTCTTTTGCTTCCGCTAATGTGCTGATGCGCCCGTCGAGCTGCATCTCGTAAACGGCGCTCAGGATTTTTCCGAAGCGTGGCGAAGGCGTGTGTCCCATTTCAATTAAATGTCTGCCGAGCAAGATGGGCGCGGGCGCGTGTTGTGAGACTTCTAATTCCCTCGCACGCTCGATAAACCATTCCTGCGCTTCCGAGCCGTACCACTTTTCGCGCGGCACCCAATCGGCGTTGCGCCCCAAAGAGTCTGCCTTCGCCACGCGGTAAAGCAAATCCAATTCGCAGCGGCGCGCTAATCTACGAAATGCGCCGTCGCCGATCTCGTCGCGCTTTTTATAAAATTCGCCCGGCTTCAAATGATCGCGCACTAACGCGACAACCTGCGCGCGCACATCGTAGCCGTCCATCGTATAAACGTTTAAGCGTTCGAGAAAACTTTCCGTAGGCTGTACTCCTGCTTCCTCGTGACCGCGCGAGCGTATGCGTCCTTCGATAAATTCAGTCGTCGCGGGCTTGCCGAAGTCATGGCAGAGCGCGGCGAGCATCAGCGTTACTTGCTTCGCGTAAGGCAAATCGTCAAGCAGTTCGCGCGCGCGGTCAACGACGAGTTGCGTATGAACATCGCAATTCCCTTCGGGATGCCACTCTTTTTCTTGGGGAACGCCGATCAACGCTTGCAGTTCGGGAAAGAGTTGCGCGGTAACACCCAGATCATCCAGCCACTTTAATCCGATTGACGGGCGGCGCGCGCGAAGCAGCAGTTTTTCCATTTCGTTCCAGATGCGTTCGCGCGGTAAATCCGTGAGATCAATGGCGCGGCATAGCTCAATGGTTGCCGGTTCGATGTCGAACTCGAAGCGCGCGGCAAACTGTGCGGCGCGCAGCACGCGCAAGGAATCTTCGGCGAATGTTTCGATTGAAACGGCGCGCAAGATTTTGTGTTTGATGTCGGCTTGTCCGTTGAATGGATCGATGAGTTCATTTGTTAGCGGGTCTTGCAGAATGGCGTTGATGGTGAAATCTCGGCGGCGCAGTGCGTCTTCAAAAGACATTGAGGGATCGCCTTCGATGACGAACGCGCGGTGGCCGCGTCCAGTTTTGCGTTCGCGTCGCGGAATGGAAACGTCCAGATCAGTGCCGAGTTTATAGACCGTGAAGGCTTCGCCGACGGCATCGACGCGCCCGAATGTTTCGAGCATCCGGCGCAAGGCAACAGGCTCTATGCCGTAAACTTCCGCGTCCCAATCCTTCGGCGCTTCGTTCATTAAAGCATCGCGCACGCAGCCGCCGACGAGCAGAGCGCGACCACCGCCGTCGCGGACAAGCCGTGCAAGTTTAATTATCTTTTCGGGAATGTGCGCGGGCATCGAGTTAAAAGCGGAAGCAAGCAGCGGCGGCGATGGTGGTGATGAGTTTAGTCGTATGTACTTTTCGTTTCATCATTCGACGCATCATCGTCATCGTCAAACTGATCGTCAGCGGCGGCGGCGTGGTCGTCCACCATGATGCGCAGGCCGCGCGTCGAAGGCAGGCAACTGATAACTTGCGCGCGTTCGATGCGCGTCATGCCCGACGCGGGCTGGTGCCACAGCTTGATCCAGAAGGTGCGCGTCTGTGTGTGAACGGCGAAGGTCGAACCGTCCATCATCACAGGCACAGGCTCGGCGATTGTGCCTGCGCGCAAAGTTTCGAGAAGTTCCGCGACGTATGGCTTGAACTTATCGAACTGCACAAGCACCGCCGCGTCCGCGATTTCGGCGGGCGGCAATTCCACTGCCGCGCTCGATTCGAGCAGCAGTCGCGCGTCTGTTTGTTCGTTGCGTTTCTTGACGATTGCCATAAAGCGTGTTGGACGATGACCGCTCAAAAATGAGCGTCGATAAATTGCGGCTGCAACGGCTAACTCGATTCGCTAAGTTTTGCGTCTGACGGGCGCGCCGTGTTCATTAGCCTGTACGCGGCGTGACTTCAGCTTGTATGTGCCACCCGCGTTAACATTCTGACCGAAGCCGCACTCCGAATCCGTGCCCTTCTGCGTAACAATCAAACGCGACGGTTTGAAGACAAGCGTTAAGGTACACTGCTCGGTTCCTTCGGGCTTGAAAAAAGCTGTATTGCCGACAAGTTTCGCCGTACCCTCCGCCTCACCCGTGTTGGCTGTCATTTCACCGTTGGCGGTCTGGTGCGGATAAACAGCCCCGATGCTGATGCGTAACAGTCCGCGCGGGGCGCGATTTATGGTTATTCCGCTTCCCGTTATCTTTTCTTCGTATGTTCCGACGACATCTTTGTAATGCAGGACGGTTTGCGAAGATTGCGCGCCGAGTGGTTTTGCAAAACAGGCGAGCGCGCAGAAAGCGAAGAGGGCAAGCGCGAGACGTTTCTGTTTCATGATTTGATCTCCTGTCATGATTAGTCGCATTATTTTTCGTTCAATCTTTTCTGTAAGTGTTCGCGCAAGTCCGCGACTTTGATGCGCTGTTGTTCCCAAGTATCTCTGTCGCGCACGGTAACGGCTTCGTCTTCGAGCGATTGATGATCGACTGTGACGCAAAAGGGCGTGCCGATTTCGTCTTGGCGCGCGTAGAGTTTTCCGATGCCGCCCGTGTCATCGTAAACGGCGCGCAAGCTTGGTTGCAAAAAGTGTTTGATTGACTTTGCAAGGGCGACGATTTCCGGTTTGTTTTTTGCGAGCGGAAGCACGGCAGCTTTGATCGGCGCTAAGGACGGATGCAGTTTCAGCACGACGCGCGTTTCGTTTTTGTCTGTGGTGCGTTCCGTGTAAGCGTCCATCAGAAAGGCGAGCACGGAACGATTAACGCCCGCCGCCGGTTCAATAACAAACGGGTAAAAGCGTTCCTTCGTCGCTTCATCGAAGTAGGATAAATCTTCAGTCGAATCTTTGTTGATGCGCTCTCCATCTCTTTCAGGTTTCTTTGAATGCGCCTTGAGATCAAAGTCTGTGCGATTGGCGATGCCCATTAGTTCATCCCATTGCCGCTCGTCTTCGGCGCGTTCGGGGAAAAAGCGGTAGTGAATATCTACTGTGCGCTTGGCATAATGCGCGAGTTCCTTTTCCGGTTGTTCGTAAAGGCGCAGATTGTCGGCGGCGAGGCCTAGGCTTTTGTACCAATCGAAACAGAGGTCGATCCATTCCTGATGCACGCGCTCGTCTTCGCCGGGCTTAACGAAGTATTCCATCTCCATCTGCTCGAACTCGCGCGTGCGAAAGATAAAGTTGCCGGGCGTGACTTCGTTGCGAAACGATTTGCCGATCTGCGCGATGCCGAACGGCAATTTGCGGCGCATCGTTGTCTGGATGTTCAGAAAGTTAATGAAAATTCCCTGCGCCGTTTCGGGACGCAAGTAAGCGAGCGCCGTCGGATCGTCTTCTTCGGCGGCAGCGCCGAGCGTTGTGCGAAACATTAAGTTGAAAGCGCGAGGCTCAGTCCAGTTAATCTTGCCGCAATTAGGACACTCGATTTCGTTTTGAGCAAACGAAACTATCCCAGCCCCATAAATCGTGAGCTTTTCTGCTGGATGTTTTTGAATATATTCTTCCTGCAATTTGTCTGCACGGAAGCGGCTTTTACACTCTTTGCAATCAACGAGCGGATCGCTGAAGGTTTCTTCGTGGCCGGAATATTTCCAGACCTGTCGATTAAGGATGATGGATGAATCGATGCCCTCCATGTCGTCGCGTTCGTGAACCATCCAGCGCCACCACTGTTGCTTGACGTTGTTGCAAAGCTCTGTGCCGAGCGAGCCGTAATCCCACGCGCTGCCGAGTCCGCCGTAGATGTCGGATGATGGAAAAACAAAGCCGCGCCGCTTGGCGAGGCTGACGATTGTTTCGATGTTCGGTGCTGCCACTTTGACCTCTGGAAAATGATGAATGGTAAATGGTCAACGGCAAACATTCAAACGATGTTGGCCTGCACCATTTGTTATTGCCCGCCGGTTGTTCACTAATTTAACAGCCGCGCCGTTGAAATGAAAAGAGAGAAGCGCATAACACGTCATGTTATGCGCTTCTCTCTTGAAACAGAAAACGGCGAACCTAATGTTCTCGCTTTACCGGCGGCGGCGTGAACGCCTAGCAGGGCGTTGCGTATCCATCATCGGCTGCACTTCAGAGGGCTGCACGGTCGGCGCGGCCTGCGGAGATTGCGCGCCCTGCGGCACGATGTACAGCTCTAGGAAATCCGTGTCGCGGTAGCCGCCGTTGACCACTGTCAAGCGTCTGGCGTCGAGGCCGCGCTGCCCCGTCAGATAATTTCTGGCGCGATTGCCGAGCAAATCCGCTTGACCGGGCTGGCTGCGGCGTCCGCCGTAGACGATGATGTAACCTTGCGAGGCGGGCGCGTTCTGCAATTCGATGGCGAGATTGTCGAGGCGCGCTTTGTCGTCGTCGAAGGCGATGGACGGAAATTCGTCGAACTTTTTCGGCCGCACGACGGGTGCGGGCAAAGGCACGATGCTCGTCGAAGCCTGTGCTACCTGATGACAAGCGCGGTCTCCTGAACCGTCATCGACGACTAGAATCGCGGTGACTCTCTGGCGTCCCATGCCTGTGGTGTCAACAGTGATGGTCGGCGTGCCTGCGCCGCTGACGATGCGGGCGCTCGGCGGGCTGACCGTCCAAGTGTAGTTGAGCGCCATGTTGCCGCCGTAGGAAGCATCGGAAGCGAAGGTCACCGTGTCGCCGTCGTTGACGGTGGCAGGCGCGGAAATACTGACGGGATACGGGCAGGGCGATTTGCCGGGAACCGTGATCGTCTTCGGCCTGTAATTAAGAACGATGCAGTTTTTGTGGCCTGCCGTCACGTTGAACTCGCGTACCCAGCGCGCGCCGTTCGGCATTTGAATTTCAATTGTGTGGCGTCCCGGCGGAAGATCGATCAAGCGCGTCTCGGCGGTTGTTTCGCCTGAAGGCTTGCCGTCAACGAGAATCGGGTAGCCGCCCGGATTGGTGGCGACTTCGATGCGCCCGTAGGCGAGCTTCGATTTTTTATCGCGTGCTTCGACTGTCGAAAGCGAAGCGAAGCAGCACAAAAGCGCGAAGAGAAACGTGAAGGCTGTTTTCGCGGTGCGGGTTTGAGCCGCCGTAAGCAATTGTTGATTAGACATCGGCTTAAACCTCCTCCGCCAAGCTGCTGGCACTTTGCCCGACAAGCATTTTGCTGCGTGCATGGCGGCGGCGCGCGCTGGCGCTCAAGGCCGCGAGACCGGAACCGAAAAGCAGAAGCGTCGTGGGTTCCGGGATGGGCGTTTGCGGCGGAGTCGGCTGCGGCGGAACCGGCGGGTTTTCAACAGTCGGCGTGTCTTTGCCGCCGTGAATAAACGCGAGCGGAATCGCGGCGAGTCCGAGCAGCGCCAATTTCGGGAATCCGCCGCCGCCGCCCGGAAGGGCGATTTCGCCGCAGTCGCAGATGGTGCCGGAGATGTCGCCCGTTTGAATGGTTTCGACGTTGCCACCGGATGAATCCTGTCGCGCAACAGCGACGCCGCCCGGAGCGGTCAAGGAAGAAGCGTTTCCCGAAGTTGTTGAAGACGAAGCGCCGTCTGAAGCGTTGCCGTTGGCAGTCTGTGTCGAATTGCTTTGCGAAACTGTGCGCAGGCGCAAGTCCTGAACTCCGGCGTGTCCGCCGCCGAGGACTTGCACGACATCTGCGAACGCAAGCGGGCTGGCTTGCGCGGGCACTGCCGCCGCGAGCAAGAGACTGAGTATCGTAGCAATGGGGCGAAAAGCTCGATTCCTCATGATTGGAAATCCTCCTTAGATCCTTCCGTGCCGGACTTTCATGTTTGCGAGACTATTTCAAGAAGTCCGCTTTCAACAGGCACTCAAAAATTTCAATTCAGTAATAACGCTCGCCGTCTTTTTGCGAATTAACCGGCAGCCGCTTTTTTACTAAGCTTTAGGGCTGACAGGCGGCAATGTTATTTCAAAGTGTGGCATTTGCGCCGTTCATAATCCTTGCGAGATGAAGAAAACTATGTTTTCCTCATTCGTTAGAGAAAGACGCCGAATCCCGCCCGGATTCCAATTTCGTAAGGAGGTTTCGATGCGCTGCGAACGTGACAATTTCGTGAGCAATTAAACCCGTCTTACCCGTTGCCTGTCAAGAACCAAACCCGGATGAGCGCGTCTGACAGCGAAAGGGCAAAAACGCCTGCGAATCGTCGCCTGACTTTTGCCCTTCCGCTATCTTTTCCCGCAGAGATTTACTCCACGTCGCCGCCCGCTCCGGCAGTTTCCTCCGCCGGTCTTTCATCGCGCAATACGGCTCTGCGCGACAGCTTGATCTTGTTGCCTTCCTTGCCGATGCACTTGACGAGAATCTGCTGGCCTTCCTTTAATTCATCGCGCACGTCTTTAACGCGGTGGTCGGCGATTTCAGAAATGTGCAAAAGCCCGTCCGTGCCCGGGAAAACTTCGACGAACGCGCCGAAATCGACGATGCGCGAAACCGTGCCGAGATACTTCTGGCCGATTTCCGCTTCTGCCGTCAATCCGCGAATGCGATTCAAGGCAGCCTGCGCCGCCGCGCTGTCGGCAGTCGAAATAGAAACTGTGCCGTCGTCTTCCACGTCTATCTTCGCGCCTGTTTCCTCGACGATGGAACGAATGATTTTGCCGCCCGGCCCGATTACGTCGCGTATCTTGTCCGGGTTAATCTTGATCTGGATAATACGCGGCGCGTGCTGCGAAATATCCCCGCGCGGTTCGGCGAGCGTTTTCTCCATGATCTCCAGAATGTGCATACGGCCTTTGTTAGCCTGCGCCAGAGCTTCGGACATAATCTGCGCGTTGATGCCGCCGATCTTGATGTCCATTTGCAGTGCGGTAATGCCGTTCCTAGTGCCGGCGACTTTGAAATCCATGTCACCGTAGTGGTCTTCCGCGCCCGCGATGTCGGATAGAATCGCGTACTTGTTGCCTTCCATCACGAGTCCCATTGCGACGCCCGCGACGGGAGCCTTCAAGGGAACGCCCGCGTCCATCAGCGACAACACGCCGCCGCAAATGGAAGCCATTGATGACGAGCCGTTCGATTCGGAAATGTCGGAGACGACGCGCAACGTGTAGGGAAATTCAGATTCATCCGGCAGCACGACTTCAATAGCGCGGCGTGCCAGAGCGCCATGACCGATTTCGCGGCGGCTGCTCGATCCGAAGCGCCCGACTTCGCCAACCGAATAGTGCGGGAAATTATAATGCAGCAGAAAGCGGCGCTTGATTTCGCCTTTTTCCAGATCGTCCATGTACTGCTCGTCGTCTTTCGTGCCGAGCGTCGTGGTCACGATGGCCTGCGTTTCGCCGCGCGTAAAAAGAGCGGAACCGTGCGTGCGCGGCAGCCAGCCGACTTCGCAAGTGATCGGGCGAATTTCCGAGAAGCGGCGGCCATCTGGACGGCGGCGCTTATTCAAAATGTCGTCGCGGAAAATCTTTTCCTTCAAGTGATCGAAAATCTTTTTCGCCATTCCGCGCTGTTCCGCGTTGTCTTCCGGGTAGCCGCCGACGACTTCCTTTTTGAGTGCATCGACCATCGCGTAACTCGCAATCTTGTCTTGCTGCGTCGTGTCGAGCGCGGCGCGAAGTTTGTCGCCGTAGTTTCTCTCTAACTCGCCAATCATCTCTTCATTGAGTTGCGGCGCGACGACTTCCCTTTTCTGAATATCTAAAGCTTTGTAGAGTTCCTTTTGCCAGCGGCACAGGCGATTAATTTCCTTGTGCGCGAGCATCAAGGCTTCGACCATAATCTCTTCGGAGACTTCCTGTGCGCCCGCTTCGACCATCACGATGGCTTCTTCGGTTCCGGCGACAATCAAGTTAAGACGCGATTCGCGCCGCTCGTCATACGTCGGATTGATAATGTAGCGGCCTTCGATAAGACCAATGCGGACGCCCGCAATCGGCGTCGTAAACGGAATGTCCGAGAGATAGAGCGCGCAGCTCGCTCCTGTAATCGCAATCACGTCCGGGTCATTGTCCGGGTCTGCGGAGAGCGTGGAAGCGATGACCTGCGTTTCGTTGCGATAGCCTGCTGTGAAAAGCGGGCGGCAGGGACGATCAATAAGGCGCGAAGTGAGAACTTCTTTTTCGCTCGGACGGCCTTCACGACGGAAATAGTTGCCGGGAATGCGTCCGGCGGAGAAAAAAGGTTCGCGGTATTCAACCGTGAGCGGGAAAAAATCTATGCCCTCGCGCGGGCTTTGCGCTCCGACGGCGGCGACCAGCAACATCGTGTCGCCGTAGCGTATGACAATCGAGCCATTCGCTTGCTTGGCGACGCGTCCGGTTTCGACGCTCAGTTCCTTGTCGCCGAGCTTAATGGATTCCTTCAAATATTTCTTAACTGGCATCTTTTATTCGTCTCCTTCAAACAACAACAGTTGTTGTCAAGGGCAGCGGGCGCGCCTTGTCGTCTCGTTCGCGTCGCGCCCGGCTCTCTTAGATTTGTTTGCATGGTTTTCGGCAGCGTTAAAGCCGACGGCACATTTCGACAACGTGCGATGGCGGCGAGCGACACGCTTCTCCGAAACCCCTTTTTGTGTGATAAGAAAAGCGGCACCGAGCCTCTATTACGTGAGAAGCTCGTGCCGCCTTTTAGTGATGTGCGCTTTGCTTAGGCTCACTCGCTCTGTGTAGCATCCGCTCGCGTTCGAGTCGCGCCGTCACGTTCGGCACTCGATACGCCAAGCACTTCGACGGATGCTTAACTGCTAACGATTCAGGAAACTCGAAGGTGTTTCCGTACTCTCTCACCCGCTTGAAAAATTCACTTGCTTTTCAATTTATCGCTTTTCGATTAAACGAAGCGGCTCGATTTAACTTAACGACGCAGGCCGAGCCGTTCCACCATTTGGTGATAACTCTCTATGTTCGTGCGCTTGAGGTAATCGAGCAGGCTTCTGCGCTGCGAGACCATCTTGAGCAGGCCGCGCCGCGAGTGGTTGTCCTTCTTGTGTGTTTTGAAATGCTCTGTCAACTCGCCGATGCGCTTGCTTAAAAGCGCAACCTGAACTTGCGGCGAGCCGGTGTCGGATTCATGCGTGCGAAAATCCGTTAAAATCTGTTCCTTCGTTTCTTTGGCTAATGGCACTGTGCTTGATGGCCCTCCCAGACCGCAGTTTGCCCACCGATACCGGCGGCAACCGCTAAACTTAAATTTCGCCACAATTTAACATGCTGATTCGATGCTTGTCCAGCTAACCGCCCGAATCTCGAAGCCGAACATTCGATGTTAAAAGTTTCACAACATGCGTGCATGAGCGAAAACTTTCTGCTAATCTGTTCCAAAATTTGAGACGAACGGACTCCAAAACTCATGGCACACGAACAATCGCGCATATTGATTCTCGGCGGCGGCTTCGGCGGCCTTTTCACGGCGCTGCATCTCGCGGGCGGGTCAAGCGAAATCACTTTAGTCAGCCGCGAAGACCATTTTCTTTTCACGCCGATGCTCTACGAATACTTGAGCGGCGAAGTCGAAGCATGGCAAATCGCGCCGCGCTACAAGGAATTGCTCGACGACGGCACGCGTTTTATTTGCGGCGAAGCGACGGAAATCGACTTGGATAAACAGGAGGTGAGCATCGCAGGCCGCACGCGTCGCGTCGGCTACGATGTGCTGTTGCTCGCGTGCGGCGGCGTCGCAAGCTTTGCGGGCGTCGAAGGCGCGGCGGAACACGCGCTGCCCTTTCGCACCATCGAAGGGGCGGACGCTTTGCGCAATCGCATGATTCAAGCGCTTGACCGTATCCCGCCCGACGCCGCGCCGCAGGACGCGCAACGAGCAGCGACGTTTGTCGTCGTCGGCGCGGGCGCAAGCGGCGTCGAGACCGCGACCAAGATGGCGGACTTGTTAAGCGATGCTTTCACACGGCGCGGGCTTCGAGGCGAATCGCGTTTGCTGATTCTTGAGATGACGAATCGCGTTGTGCCCGGCATGGGCGAGGACATGCGCCGCTATGTCGAAGAAACCTTGCGCGAAAAGCACATCGAAATCAACACAGAAACGATTGTCCGTCGCATCACGGCAAGCGGATTGACTTTTGAACACGCGGGCAAGCAAACAGAAATGGAAGCGGCGGCAGTCGTGTGGACGGGCGGCGTGCGCGTCAATCCGCTCGTCGAATCTTTGAACCTTGAAAAAGACGAACGCGGCCTCATCGTCGTCGAAGATACTTTGCAGGCGCGCGGGCATGAAAATGTTTTTGCGCTCGGCGACATCGCGCGCTACACGAACATCGATCCGCACCTCGCAGGAACGGCGCAACTCGCCAATCAGGAAGCGGGACTCGTCGCTGCCAACATCAAAGCGTATCTTTCCGGCAAGCCGCTTCAAACCAAACACTTTGCCGAAATCGGTTCCGCCGTGAGCCTCGGCACACGAAGCGCCGCGTTTGAGATCGGCGGGCATGTGATCGGCGGCCTATCCGGGCGCGACGCGCGCTTTACGGCCTACACCGCGCGCCTTCCGACATGGCATCACCGCCTGAAAGTCGGCGCAAGCTGGTTCTTTGAAGGCACAGACCCGCGCCCGCTCGGTTTCAACAACCAATAATAAATTAGCTTGCTTTGTAGTTATGAAAATTGATGCTTTGACTGTGATGGAACAGCAGCTTCGCTCACGGGTGAATAGCGTTGAAGGCTTGATGGAAGAAAAACATGAAAAGCTTCAGAGAAGCGGAGTGTATCGTGAGTACGGAAGGATTTATGAAGCGTATGTCGAACTAATTGAGTCAGAGAGCGAAGGGCTAGAAGCCTTGAAGCGAGCAGTATTCCTATGCTGGTATCACTCTACCGAGCCATCATGTTTCTCTGGTATCCTTGACTTACCTGAAATCACGAGCCTGAAAGTCTTTGAAGCGTTAGAGCGAAGAATTGAAGCTGGCGAACTGGACTCTGAGTTGAAATGGATGCTGCCTTACTACAACACGGTTGAGAATGCAGTGTTCTCTCTGTACGCACGTTTGCCGCATACGCAATCATTTCTGGCAGAAGCTAATCCAGATATATGGCCGCGAGTTGGCATTAAAGTAGAACAGTTTATGAATCGCGGGCGAATGGGAGATTACTGGGAAAGCATTATCAAGACGCAAGCTAAAAACAGGTTAAGCCGATAAATTCATGCGAGACTTGCAGCTTCGCATGAATCGAGCGTGGGCGCTTCTTCCGTCGCGTCGCTTGCCGATTCTTCGCCGAAGTATTCGCGTCCGGCGGCGAGGGTCTCGAAGTATTCTTCGATGCGGTCGAGGACTTCTTCGACGGAGTGCGAATGATAGACGGTTTGGCGGAATCTCGAACCACCTGTTAAGCCGCGCGTGAACTGCCCTGCGAGTTGTTTCATGCGCCCGATGGCGGGCAACTCCGGCATGTCTTCGCGCAAGCTATCGAAGTATTCGAGTAGAACATTGCGCTTGTCTGCGAGGGTTGGTTGAAAGGGTTCGCGTCCGGCAATCGCGTCTTCAATCTGGCGAAAAATCCACGGGTTCGCCATCGCGCCGCGCCCGATCAAAACGCCGTCGCACTTCGTTTCATCCCACTTCCTGAAAGCATCTTCAATCGTCGTCACGTCGCCGCTGCCGGAGACGGGCACGCTCACTGCTTCTTTTACCTGCCGCACCAAATCCCAATCCGCAAGTCCCTTGTAGCCCTGCTCTTTCGTGCGCCCGTGAAGCGCGATGTGCTCTGCGCCGCACGCTTCAGCCATCCGCGCCGTCTCGACAGCGTTGATCGTGTGATCGTAAAAGCCCGCGCGAATCTTGACTGTAAGCGGAATCGTGATCGCCTTTTTGATTTCCTTGAGAATCGTTTCAAGGCGCGGCAGATCGCGCAGGAGTCCGCTGCCGCCGCCGTGCTTGACGACCTTCGGCGCAGGGCAACCGCAGTTCACGTCGAGGATGTCCGCGCCGATTTCCTCCGCCATCAACGCCGCCATGCGCATACGTTCCGGCTGCCCGCCGAAAATCTGCACCGCATACGGGCGCTCGTCCTCAAAGAAACGCATCTGCCGCTTCGACTTCGGATTATTGCGCGTCAATCCCTCGACTGAAATAAACTCGGAGACAGTCAAACCGACGCCGCCGCATTGCTTCACAAGTCTGCGAAACGACACGTCAGTGACGCCCGCCATCGGCGATAGCACGAGCGGCGGATTAATCTCAATATCACGAATCTTGAAAGGCTTTATCATTTATACTATTGTTGGCAATCGGCGACGGCGTCCCATAGCTTCATCCGAGAATTGAAATTATAGCAAATGCAGCACAAGCTTATCCAAACCGCAGGCATCATCGCAACGTTGCTTTACGCCGTGTTCATTATCTGGGTTTACGCGACTTCGCCGCGCACGCTGCGCGAGGTGGCGACGAGCGCGCAGGTTGTCGCAGGGACTTACGAGATTGACGCGGCAAAGTTTGAAGCCGGGCGTGAGTTGTTTCGTCAGGAAAAATACGCGGCGGCGAGGGAAGCATGGTCACAGGCTGATCCGGCACAGAAGGATGCGCGCACGCAGTTTTATGTCGCTTACGCTTTTTACCGCGAAGGTTGGGGGCGCGTTTACAGTGACGATGCGCTATTCAAGCAGGGACTCGAAGCGATAAGCCGCGCGATTGGTTCGACAGGCAATGATGCGGCGCTCAAGATTGATGATGCGAATTTGCAGTTGCACACCACCGCCGAATTAAAGGCGGAATTGGAAGCAGGCACGCAGCGCGGTTGGAGCGATCTTAATCCGCTGAAGGTTTTGCGCGAGCGAAAATAATGATGACGAATCATCGAGCGAGAAATCATGCCGTGCTGGAATTCATCGTGCTGCCGCTGCTGTTTTTGACGGTGGCGCTTCTCGGCGGATTGCGAGTCAGCGCCGAATCGACGCGCGGCTTTATCTTTCTCGCGCCGCCGCTCGTGACGCTGATTCTCGCGTCGTTTTTAATGATTCTCTTTGCGCGCGGACGGCTCATCAATCTGCGTTCGTGGATGGGAAGCGAGCAGCCTTTGCTCTTGAATGCGTCGCGCGCGTTGACACTGCTTGCCGTTTTTTTCGCGTCGGCACAGGCGTTTAATTCCGTGTTGCCGGAGCGCGGATTGCTCCACGCGCTGTTCGCCTTCTTTTTTTTGTGGACGCTGTGGAACAATCAATTTTCGCAGTTCGACGCGCGCCGCCTTGTGCGCAGCCTTGCCGTTTTATTCGGCACGGCGTTCGTTCTCAAACATCTTTTGCTGGCAAGCCTCTACGCGCCGGAAGCGGGCTGGTTAAAGCGAATCGCGGGCGCGCTGCTCGAAGGCGTTTCACTCGGCACGCTCGACGTTCAGGCGTTCGCGCCCGCTACCGGCTACATTTCCTTCTTTGCGCTTGCGATGTATGTCGCCGGACTCTTTCTTCTAAACCTTGTGCCGGAAGAAAAGCCTGTAAGAAATGAGGATGCGCGGCAATTTGTTGCCGCATACCACAGGCTTTCATTTGACGAACGTAACGCCGTGCGCGAAGCGATTACGGAGAACCCTGACACGAATCTTTTGCCGGAAACAAATCTATTAAGCGAACAGCGTAAAGCCCTAGATGACAGCGAAGCTTCGATGAAATAATCTGTCACTGTGCAAACAAAAGGCCGCGCGAAATATTCGCGCGGCCTTTTCTACATCGACAAATAATTTAATTTTACCAATTCACGACGAGTTCTTCCGACGCCTGCCAAACGGGTGCATCGTTGCGAAGCGCGACGCGTTGCAGTTTCTCTTCGTCTTCAAGCAATCGTCCGGCTCCGAGCACGACTGCCGCCAGCGGATCATCCACGACGGCGACATGCAATTGCAATTCTGCCTGCAAGCGTTCGGCTAAACCGTCAAGCAGCGCGCCGCCGCCCGTCAACATTATTCCAGAATGGTAAATATCCGCCGTTACGTCCGGCTGCGATTCTTCGATGGCGCGGCGCACGCCCGTGGTAATTTCCGCCAGCACGGGATCGAGCGCTTCGCCCATTTCTTCAACGCTGATTTCCACAGCCTTCGCCGAACCGTCTGTGACATCCTTGCCGACGAGTTCCGTGGTTTTCACGGTGTGGTTATCCGTTTTTGTGACGCCTTCCGTCATGCTTTCCGTAGCATTCACCTTGCGCGCCGTGCCGAGTTCTCTTTTAACTTCTTCCGCCGTGCGCTCGCCGATCTGCATGGAGTATTTGCCGCGCACGTAATCGCGTATCGCTTCGTCCATCGCGTTACCGGCAGCCGTTAAACTAATCGAAGAAACCACTGCGCCGGAAGCGATGATGGCGATGTTGGTCGTTCCGCCGCCGATGTCAACGACGAGATGCGCGTGCTCGTCTTCAACGCTTAGGCCTCCGCCGAGCGCCGCCGCCAATCCTTCATCGACGAGATCGACGCGCGTCGCTTTGGCATCACGCGCCGCATCGCGCACGGAGCGCTGTTCGAGAGTCGTGGATGATCCCGGCACGCCGATCACCATATGACTGCGTTTCTGATGCCCGCCGTGAACTTGATTGATAAAGGCTTTGAGCATTTTCTCCGTGACTTCAAAATTATCAATCGTGCCGTTGCGAATCGGCCTGTAAACTTCCGTGTCGCGCGGCTCACGCCCGAGCATTTTCCATGCTTCCGTGCCGACAGCCAAAACTTCGCCGGTATATTTGTTTAGGGCGACTGCCGAAGGTTCGTTTAAGACAACGCCGCGACCGGGCGCATAAACGAGCGTGTTCGCCGTACCTAAATCAATTGCCAGATCGTCGGAAAATAAATTGCTGAGAATACTCATTACTGTGAAATGCTCCTGCCTTGATGGTTCTGCGTCGAAGGTGTTTGATGTACGGGATTCAATCGCCGTTGCAGAGAGCAACTTTTGTACCAGCGATGAGATTTAATGAAACTTTCATAAATAGAATTGTTGAACTTATAAGACAGTCTTATTCCCGAACGTTTTCCAGTAAAACAGCGATTTTGCTCGCTCTGAAAACGAACAGATTAGGTAAAGTAAAAGAGAGATACGATACGGTCAGCCGTTTGATCGAAGAGAAAAGCGACAGGTGGAGTCGCTTTATGTCGACACTATGGGGTCGAAAGTGTTTTCCGTTTCTTCCGTTTCTTCCGCTTCTCTGCTGTTGCTGATGATTTCGTAGAGTTGGGAAGCTTCGCTGCGCGCGAGTTGGCGCGTGGCGGGAAGCATTGCGACGCGAAGTTTGAGGACTTGCCCGCGCCGCCGCAAAATTATTTCATCACCGACGCGAACCACGCGCGAGGACTTGGCGGGAGCGTCGCTGACAAAGACTGCGCCCGCGTCGCACAACTCCTGCGCGACTGTGCGGCGCAAACACAAACGGCTGGCTTTGAGAAATAAATCGAGGCGCATAAAAGTATGCGGCGCGCGGAACATCGTGAGCGGGCGAGAGCCGGGAAAAACGGAATTCAGTTCTTTTCGTTTGCCCGTGATTACACAATGCGCCGCCGCAATTTTATAAACACTTGTTACGGACGCTTGTTATCGCCCTTCGTTTTCTTGCCGGAAGATTTATTTCCCGAACGCGCAGGCAAATCGTTTTTCAAGGATGCGGCGGCTGCTCCGGCGGCTGAAGTCGGGGCGGCGGGAGAGCCTGTGGTTAAAAAGGGCGAGACGGCGGCGCGGTAATTGTCCGCCACTTTAATATATGCGTCGCTGCGAAGTTTCTGCATGTAAGCAACGCGCTCTTTCGCAGAGCGTTCGGCGGTGATCGCTTCGCGCACCTGATTTTCGTTGAAGGTGGAATTGCCTGCGGCGGTGCGCCCGTCAACCCGCAGGATAATGAGGCCTTCATCCGTGCGAATAGGATCGCCGACGCTGCCCGCCGTTAAGGTTTTAATGGCGGCAGCGATTTGCGCATTGAGGTCTGAAATCTGCACTGTGCCGAGCTTGCCTTTTGTTTGCGTTGCGACGCGCACGCCGTCCTGCTGACGCTCGGAATTGGCGGTTGCCAGAGCAGCGAAATCAGCGCCCGGCTTGCGCGCTTCGGCGACGAGCGCATTGGCTTTAGCGATGACATCGGCTTCGGGTTTTCCGGCGAAGCTGACAAAGATTTCCGAGAGCGTGACGGCTTCCGATTTACGAAATTGGTCTTTATGCGCTTCGTAATATTGCTTGAGTTCGTCACTGCTCAAGCCGTAAAAGATTTTCGCGTCAACTTCACGGCTCAACACGAGGCCTGTGGCGATGCCCGTGCGTGCCGATTGACGAAAGCCCGCCGGATCGACGTTCGACGCGCGCATCGCCTGATCTAAAGTTTCAAGTGTTTTGAAGCCCTGCGCTTTGGCTAAATCGAGCATACGCTTGTTGACTTCAGCTTCGATCTCTTCCGTCAAATTCAATTCTTTGGCTTTTTGCAATAGTAGTTGTTCGTCAACAAGGCTCGCAATCAATTCCGGCTGGCGGCGCGTGATTTCGGCATCGGCCTGCGCGCCGACTGTACCTTTTTGCTTGAGTCCCTCGATGGCTTCGAGCGTCTCGCGCTTAATCATCGACAGCGTCACGACATCGTTATTAACCTGCGCGACGACTTCATCGACCACGACGGGTTCGCCTTCCTGCGCAAGGACATTCGCGCCCGTGAACATAAGCAGCACGAAGGCGACGAGCGCCGAGCACGTAAAAAATATTTTTTTTGATTTCACAGCTTTCATACTCCTAAAAATTACGCGATAAAAATTACAAAAGAGTCGGCGACGATCAGCAACGAAGCCAATCATGTACGGCGATGCAATGTCGCGCGCCGTTCGGGAAAGACAGGCGAAGTTACAGGCAGCGAGGGACAAGACTCACAAAACAGACTATCCGGCGAGCGCGCGTATTCTAATCTGCGGCGCGTATTTCAAGCAATACGCCGCGCGCGATTTCAAGCACTCGATCCTGCTCGTCTTCGCTCAGTTCAATCCGTAACACTCCGCTCGGAGCGAAGCTTGCTCCGTCGCCTCGCTCGCTCACGAGCTTCATCAATTTCTCCGGCGCGACGCGCGCGCGTTCGCTCAACTTGAAGGCGATTCCCTGTACTCCTGCCGCCGCCGTGCGGTCAATCGAGACGACATTCATTTCTTCAGCCAGACGCCGCAACGCCGCATACTCGAAAAGCTTTTCGACGGATTCAGGCAAGCGCCCGTAACGATCTTCCGTCTCGCGGCGAATGCCCGTTAAAGTTTCCTCATCACGCGCTGAAGAAATGCGTTTGTATGCGCGCAGTCGCTGCCCCATATCCTGTATGTAATCTTCGGGGATCGCCACGTCAACGCGCACATTAATCGAAACGGAAGTCTCGTCTTCAACGGTCTCGCCGCGCAGTTCCGCAACCGTGCGCTCGAGCATTTGCGTGTACAAATCAAAGCCGAGCGCATCCATATGCCCTGACTGCTGGCCGCCCAAAAAATTACCCGCGCCGCGCAGTTCCAGATCGAGCGCAGCGATGCGAAAGCCCGCGCCCAAATCCGAAAACTCGCGTATCGCAGCGAGGCGGCGGCGCGCAATCGGCGTCAACCCTTGCTCCGAAGGAATCAACAAATACGCATACGCGCGGCGGCTCGAACGCCCGACACGCCCGCGCAATTGATAAAGCTGAGAAAGACCATATTGATCGGCACGGTTTATGATGATCGTGTTTGCGCGCGGGATGTCTATGCCGTTTTCTATGATCGTCGTCGCTACCAGCACGTCATATTTATACGCGACGAAATCGAGCATCACACGCTCCATCTGCTGCTCGTTCATTTGCCCGTGACCGATTGCCATGCGCGCCTGCGGGACAAGCCTTTGCACCAGCGCCGCGATGGAATCAATCGTCTCGACGCGATTATGTATAAAAAAGACTTGCCCGCCGCGCTGCAACTCAAGTTCAATCGCGCTCTTGACGACGCTTTCGCCGAACTGCACGACCTGCGTGTTAATCGAAAGGCGGTCACGCGGCGCAGTTTCTATGACAGACATATCGCGCAAACCCGTCAAAGACATATTGAGCGTGCGCGGAATCGGCGTCGCCGAAAGCGTCAGCACGTCAACGCGTTTTTTCATTTGCTTCAAACGCTCTTTGTGCGCGACACCGAAACGCTGTTCTTCATCGACCACAACTAAACCGAGGTCACGAAATTTCACATCCTTTGAAAGCAAACGATGCGTGCCGATGACTATGTCAACTTCGCCCGCTTCCATGCGCTTCGCCACGTCCTTTTGTTCCTTCGGCGAGCGAAAGCGCGACAGCAATTCTATTTTCACAGGGAACGCCGCGAAGCGTTTGCGAAACGAATCGAAGTGCTGGTACGCGAGCACCGTTGTCGGCGTCAAGACAGCCGCTTGCTTGCTTTCCATCACGGCCTTGAACGCGGCGCGCATCGCTACTTCCGTTTTGCCGTAACCGACATCGCCGCAGAGCAAGCGATCCATCGGCATCGCCTGTTCCATATCGCGCTTCACGTCTTCAATCGCCGTTTCTTGATCCGGCGTCGGCACGTACTCGAAGCCGTCCTCAAACTCGCGCTGCCAAGGAGAATCCGCCGCAAACGCGTAACCGCTCACCAGCTTTCTTTCGGCGTACAAGCGCAACAATTCGTCAGCCATATCGCGCATCGCGCGCTTGGCCTTCGCCTTTGTTTTTAGCCAGCCTAGCCCGCCCAGCCGGTCAAGCGTCGGCTGCTGTCCTTCCGCGCTCGAATATCTCTGCACAAGATCGAGCCGCTCGACAGGAACAAACAATTTCGAGTCTTCCGCATAAAAGAGCAGCATGAATTCGCTGCGCCGTCCTGCGCCCAGATCGAGCGTCTGCAATCCACTGAAGCGCGCGATGCCGTGATCCACATGCACAACGTAATCGCCGACTTTCAAATCACGAAAGTCAGACAAAAACACCGCCGTCTTCGACTTTCGTTTTTTGCTTTTCTGCCGACTACTTTCCAGCGCAGAAGCCGCGCGCCCGCGCTCCAACGCCGCGCCATCATCATTCGCTTCATCGAAAAGATCGCCCTCGACATGCACGATCAAGCCAGCGTCCGGCAACTCGAACCCGCCCGACACGCGCCCGATTGTCACAAACACTGTGTCCGCCTGCGCCGAATTTAATTGCGCAGCATCTTGTTCGTCGCTGCCGTCCTTGCTGCCTTCATCGCTCAACACCAACTGCGCATCGACTTCATAATCGGCGAATATTTCCGCGAGCCGTTCGGCCATTCCCAAACTGTGCATCACGAAAAGCACCGCCGCCGCGTTTTTCTTTTTGCGAGCGGCTTTGATGTCCTTCGCCAGATCATTTATGCGCCCATGATAACGCTGCACGGATCGCGCGCGCCATTCGACTTCCGGCACGGTTTCTACCGCCGGAAAAAGAAAAAGCGGCGCGCGCGCAGCATTGCGCTTAAAAGTTTCGCGGGTAGTTTCATGCGAATTTACATCGGCAGCTTCAATCGAAATTTCCGACTGCTCCGCATCGAGCGCAATCCCTTGATCGACAATCGCCGCGCCGCGCCCGAGCGTTCGCAGTTCAAGACGTTGCGCACTATCCAACTTCGCGCGCAACTCTTCCGCCGACAAATAAAGTTCTTCTGGACGCAAGCCTAATTCGTCCGTCGCATCTGTTTCTGCATAACGTGCTGCAAGCGTTTCATAAACTTCTCCGAGATACGATTCGATTCCGCCCGGCTCGTCGATAATGAAAACAGCGTCCTTCAAATAATCGAACGCGCTTTGCTTTTCTTCATGCGCGAGGCCAATGAGCCATTCCCAGCCGGGAAACGATTCGCCCTCGTCCGCGAAATTCGTGCGGTCAACAAGCGCACGCGCGAACCGCTCATCCGTCCAACGCTCGCGCGCGAAAAATGCCCACTCCCGAAAATCTTCCGCCGTCACCGCAAGCTCACGCATCGGCGCAACGCTCGCTTCCTTCAACTGCCCCGTCGAAAGCTGCGTCTCCGGGTCAAACTCGCGAATCGAATCAATCGTGTCGCCGAAAAGTTCCACGCGCACAGGCACGCTCATGCCCGGCGACCACACGTCCAGGATTCCGCCGCGCATCGAAAACTCGCCGACTGCGCCGATAGGGTCTTCGCGCACGTAACCCGACGCGACGAGTTTCTTCATCAAATCTTCCGGCGCATAATCTTCATCGCGTTTTAGAATCGCCCCGCTTTCTGCAATGGACTGCGGCGCAAGCGTTCGCCTCGCCAGCGCACGCGCCGTCAGCAACACAAAATCTGTCGCCGCGCCCTTCGTCGCCAAACGCCATAACGTGAGCGCGCGTTGTTCCAAAGTCTCCGCGTGCGGCGACGCGCCCGAATATGGGTCATTCTCCGAAGCAGGCAGCGTCAAAACAGTCTCCGCACACTCCTGCTGCCCGCGCAACTGGCAATACCAGAAACGCACATCGCGCTCCCATGATTCCAGATCACGGTTCGCTTCCGCCACCAACGCAAAACACTTGCCCGTCTCCTGCTGCAACGCAGCGAGCACCAACGCACGCGACGACGCGCCCACCAGCCCGCTCACGGAAACCACGCGCGCGCCGCGTTTTATTTCATCGACGAGCCGACGGTATTCCGCGCTCGACGCGACGCGACGCAACACGTTTCCCAAAACCGTTGTTGATTCAATCGCACTGCTCATAGTTCACAACTCATAGTTCATAGCTCACGGTTGATAGCCGCTTGCTTCCTCTCAAACTTCTTTTCAATCCTTGCAGCCTGCGTTATCACCTAGCGCTATGTAATGCTAGTTCATAGATTTTATGAATTGCCACTAGCTTCAGCTAGTGGACAGGATTGGTAACAGATTGATCGGCTTTAGCCGAAAGGTTCGGCTAAAGCCGATTAATTTATCAAGCATTCATCCACTAGGCTTGTGCTAGCGGCAACTTATGTCAACAGAGACTACTCATTCATCGCATCGCCTTCATGCTTCACGACTTTTTGATGCGCTCGATAAGGCTGCTCGTTGACGCGCCTTCGACAAACGGCAGCGCCAGCACGCGCCCGCCCGCCGCTTCGACTTCCTCGCGCCCGTGAATTTCAGCAACACTATAATCGCCGCCCTTGACCAACACGTCCGGCAAAACTTCCGCGATAAGGCGGCGCGGACTCACATCGTCAAAAACACACACATACGTCACCGCGCTCAAGGCCGCGAGCATCTCCGCGCGTTCGTCTTCGCACATAATGGGACGCGTCGCGCCCTTTAACGCGCGCACCGAAGCGTCACTGTTAATCGCCACGAGAAGCGCATCACCAAGCGCACGCGCCGCCGCTAAATAACGCACATGCCCGACGTGCAAGACATCGAAGCAGCCGTTGGTGAAGACAAGCGTCTGCCCGGACGCACGCAGAGCGGCGCGCACAACACGCAAGTTTTCGCCCGAAACTATTTTTCCGCTCATCTGAATAAAGAAGTGAACAAGAAAGAATTTACCACGCCGCGCCGCACACATACCACCCGCTCGCGCATACTTTCGTTTCCACGTCGGCGCGCCGAATTTGCGCTGCCGCGCGCGGACTCCTATAATCCGCGTTTCCCTTTACGGAGACAAAAGTGAACAACTCATTTATCGAAGACAACGACCAGACACGCGCCCGCCGCGAACACTTGGACGCATTGCGCGAACTCATCGGCAATGTTTACCCGAACAAGTTTGCGCGCAGCCAAGCGTCCGGCAACGAAGACACGATCACTGCGATCCTCGAAAAGTTTGCAGCCCTCGCGCCGCACACGAGCGGCGACGAACGCCCCGCGCCCAAAGCCGTCGCACAGGCCAACGCTGAACTAAACAAAACGGAAGTACGCTTGAGCGGGCGCATTGCGACGCCGCCGCGCGTGATGGGCAAAGCCGCCTTCGTGCATCTCTCCGACGGCGTTTCGCGCCTGCAAATCTACGTTCGCAAGGCCGACGTAAAAGCCATCCACAACGACACCGGCGCAACGATTGACGAACCGGCGGACGCTGGCTGGCAACTCTTTAACTTGCTCGATCACGGCGACTTCATAGGCGTCGCTGGCTATCTCTTCATCACCAAGACCGGAGAGCTTTCCGTCCACGTCAGCGAATTATATTTTCTCGCCAAAGCCTTGCTGCCGATGCCCGACAAAATGCACGGCATCTCCGATCCTGAAATTCGCCAGCGCCAACGCTACGCAGACCTCATCGCCGGAAGCCTCAAGGTCAAGACCGAAGAGGAAGAACAGGCGGAAAAGGAAGGCAAGCACAAAGACCTTTCCCCGCGCGAAACTTTTGAACTACGCTCTAAGCTCATACGCGAACTGCGCCGCTATCTGGACGACGACGGCTATCTCGAAGTGGAAACGCCGATGCTCACACCGAAGGCGACGGGCGCGGCAGCCAAGCCTTTCAAGACGCACCACAACGCGCTCGACATAGACCTCTTTGCACGCATCGCGCCCGAACTCTATCTCAAGCGCCTCGTCGTCGGCGGCTTCGAGAAAGTCTACGAACTCAACCGCAATTTTCGCAACGAAGGTATTGATCGCACACACAATCCAGAGTTCACCATGTTGGAGTTCTATAGCGCTTATATGGACGTAAACGGCATGATGGACTTCTGCGAAGAGATGCTACGCACGACAATTGAAAAGGATATAGGGAGGCCATATATTCAATTCACGCACATATTCGTTGACAGAAATTCAGTTGTTCACAAAACTATACACAGAATTGATTTCTCACAAAGCTTCAAGCGGCTCACAATGGCACAAGCAATCGCTGAACATTGGATGAAGCATGAAATTGGCGAGCCACTTTGTAAAGCAGTAGGAGTAAGTATTGATGAGAATTGGTTAAAAGAGCCAAAGAATTTGTGGCTTCTTCACGATGTTATTAGCGGGTGGGACAATTATGGGCGTGCCGAATACCATTTAGATTTAGAGGATGCAGACCCCAGCGACGTTTCATCAAAATCTGAGACGTTCAAGAACAACGTTACAAAAGTATGGCAAGAGAAGCTAGTTGGCGTGATGAACTCTAAGAAAGGCCCGAACGAAAGTTCAGCAGCACGCTACTTAACTTATATCTTTGAGCAGGTAGCAGAAGGTTGGCTTATTCAACCAACCTTCATTATTGACTTTCCTAAATCTATATCACCGCTCTCGAAAGCGTCGCCTGTTGATTCATCTATCGCCGAACGCTTCGAGCTTTTCATCGCGGGAATGGAATGCGCGAATGGATTTTCGGAGTTGAATGATCCGGTGGAACAGCGCGAGCGTTTTCTTGAGCAGCAAGGGCAGCGCGAGCGCGGCGATGAAGAAGCGATGGTGTTGGATGAGGATTACATACGCGCTCTGCGTTACGGAATGCCGCCCGCCGCTGGCATCGGCATCGGCATTGATCGACTCGTAATGATTCTCGCGGGCAAGAGTTCGATCCGCGACGTGATTCTTTTTCCGCACATGCGCCCGGAACGCCCGGCGGAAGATGAAGCGCCGCCAGAGCAGGAATAAGCGTTCGCGCCGCTTCGTGAAGGCATTGAGGAAACAGTTTTAGTTGAAAAGAAGTTATGGATTCGGCGAGGTGTTTGGCGCTGGCGTCGCGCTGTTTTTCTTCGGTTCGTTCGTCACTGCGGCCTCGCTGCCTGCAACAATCTCTTTACGCGCGAGAGCAAATTCGTTTGAGGCTCCGCGACGCGCAGTGTAGGTGTCGAGCACTATGAGCGCCTGCGTCGTGTTGCCGGTTGCGGCGTAGGCGCGTGCGAGAGCGAGCGCGGCGTCGGCATGTCCCGAATCGAGAGTAAGGGTGCGCGTCCATTCTTGAATCGCCGCATTTGTTTCGCCGCGCATGATGTAAACACGCCCTAAATTATAGCTTGCTTCCGCATACCGAAAACCCTCTTGCCGGAGTGCGTCCGCGAACGATTGCTGTGCTTCATCCACGCGATTCAAGCGCAGCAGCACTACGCCCATATTATTCAGGGCGCGTGAATAATTGCCGTGTTTTTGGTCGATGGCCTTGCGGTAAGCATCGACGGCTGTGTTGGAATCGTCAAGGCGCGCGAGGGCGTTGCCGATGTTGTAGAAGGCCGTCGGATCAAAGCGGTCTTCGCGCATCATGGAGCGTAGTTCCGCGACGGCCTCGCCCTTGCGATTGAGCGCCGTAAGATAATCGACGAGCGTGCGCTGCAGGCGCGCGCGCGCGGTTGCGGAGTCGGTTGATTTGATTTGCTCGCGCAATTGGACAAGGCGCGGAGAATCTTTAACGGCGGCGCTCTGCTGTGCTGCGTCGGGAGAGGCGCTTGCTGCCTGTTCGGATTGCGGCGCAGCGCGGCGGACGCGAGTCTGTTCGACGGGAGAAGCGGATACAACAGCAGCGTCAGTTTTCGTCGCCGGAGCAGAACGCGCTTCAGTCTTAGACGGCGTTTGCGAAAGTGCCGTCGCCGCGCAAAGGAATAGCATGGCTGCAAAATTAAGCGCTGCTAACGTATGCGCGCGAGGCAATGATTGAGCGACGTTCGGGCGAGAGTTCCGCATGATTTTTCTCCATGAGCGAAAAGCTTCGGTCAACAAAACTTCGCAATGAAATTTGAAATTTAATGGATCGGGATGGTCTTGAGTTGCGGCGCGCGCGGCTGCGGCGAATTACCGGCGACCCCGTAATTGATAATCGTGCCGCCGAAGCCGACTGCCCAACCGCGCGCGCGCCCGATAAGATAAAGGCGTTCGAGCGGATGCGTCGTGCCGCTGTGTTCAATCGTCCACGCCGCGCCGCCGTTCGTCGTGTGAAGCAAAACGCCTTCTGCGCCCACCGCCCAGCCTTCCGCTTCGTCTATAAATCTCACGTCGTTGAGGTCTGTCGCCACATTGGAAATTTGCTTGCGCCACACGCTGCCGCCGTTCCTTGTGGACAAAATAACTCCCTCTGCGCCGACTGCCCAGCCGTGCATCTTGTCAACGAAAGAAACGGCGTTGAGGCGCGCGTTCAAAGCATTAGCAGCGAAGGCCGCGCGCCATGTGTCGCCGCCGTCGGATGTTTGCAGAATGGTTGCGCCCGCGCCGACGAGCCAGCCTTGATTCTGGTCTATGAACGAGCCGCCGAGCAGCAGGCGGCGCGTCGGAACGAGTTGCCGCGCCCAACTCTCGCCGCCGTCGCGTGTTGCGTAAAGCGCGCCCGCTTCGCCGAAAGCCCAACCCGCTTTGTTGTCCGCGAAGACGACGCGCGCCAGCCGCTCCGCAGGATCGGCGCTTGTCACCTCGACGCGCTGCCACGCCGCGCCGCCGTTTGTCGTGTGCAGCAGATACGTGCGCGGTTCGTCGTTTGTCTTTAATTTATAAAGGCTGCGGTCGCAAACGAGCCAGCCGTTCTGTATGTCCGAAAAATAAAGATCGCGCAAAGCGTCTTCAGTCGGGCGCGTCAGCGTGCGCCATGTCGCGCCGCCGTCATGCGTCGAAAGCAGCGCGCCGTTTCCGCCCACTGCCCAGCCGTTATCTCTGTCGAGAAAATAAATCGCGTGCAGCCATGCGAGCGTATTGGATTTTTGTTTCGTCCATTGCGCGCTTCCGGCACTCGCCGAAGAGTCGGCGAAAACTGGGGCGGCGGCAAGCAGCAGCATGATTGCCAGCGCGCCGAAAGTGCGCGGGCGAGATTGTGATGGAAAGGCTTTGAGCATGAAAGCGTCGGGACGTGCTTGCGTAAGAATAGCGCGCCGTTGCGATACTCATTCTTACGCACTCATCGTTCGTTTTTAGTGATGGGCAATGTCGCGCGGCGGGCGCTCGCCGTCGGAGCGTGCGGCGCGGCGCGCGGCGCTCAAATGACGCAGCAGCATGAGAACGGGCGACACATCGCGGCCAAGCGTGTATGCCTGCTGCGCGGCGTTGGTAATCCAGCGAACGGGTTCGGGCGCGACGGGTTCTCCCGCGCACTTGGTGCAAAGATTATTGCCGTAAAGTTTTTCGAGCAAGCGATGCGCGTCGTCTTTGCCGAGCAGCGTCAGCACGTCGCCGGGCGGAACCTGCAAGCCTTCGGCGAGTTTGAGCGCGCTCTCCAGATTGATGGTCGTGATAACAGAGGTTTGCAGCTTTGACAGCAAGCCCTGATCGAAACCCGTCTGGCGGCAGAAGTCCACCTGTTTGAGACCGAGTTCATGTAGTTTATCGCTGATGAATTGCGCCAGCGGTGTTGTCGTGTGCGCTCTTTTCGCCATTCTTTTTCGCCTTTCAATACTTATCAAACCGTATTCAGGAGACAGGGGTCAGAATAAAACAGGAAGCTCGAACATCCCGAGCATGAACTTAACAGCGCATCTTTTATTCTGACTTCCGACTCCTGAATACTGTCTCTTGTTGACCGACTTCTTTCCTCTAAAATCCGAACACGCGCGCGAAGCTGATGATCGGAAGATACTTCGTTACTTGCTCGATGCCGTATTTGAATTTGTTGTTCGGCACGAAGACTTGATCGCCGGGCGAAAGATAAAAGGCGTCGGGCGTTTTGCCTTTTTCAATAGAGGCGATGTCAACGAGGGTCGGCGCAAGCGTGCCGTTGGCGGTGCGGCGCAAAACGAAGACCTTCTTTTTGTCGGCCAGATTCGTGACGCCGCCCGCTTCCATAATCGCTTCATAGGCAGTCAGGCGCCGTCCCATTAAATGAATGCCGGGCTGCGCGACCGCGCCGACGACGCTGTAACGATACGACATGGATTTATCAATCGACACGGTTACCTTCGGGTCGATGATGTATTCGTCGAGGCGTTTCGTCAGTTCCGTCTGCACTTGCTCTCTTGTTTTACCGACGACGCGCACTCCTTCAGGGAGTAGCGGATGCGACACGATGCCGTCGGGCGGAACGATGATGTTGGGAACAGAATATTTATCCTGACCGAAGACGCGTATGGAGATCACATCTTCAGGGCCGATGCGATAGTCCTTAAAGAAATTATTGTAGTAAGGCGTGATTGCCGCCACTTCTTCGGACATCTGTTCGCGCCGGTTTGCGATGGCTTCATTGGAGATACCGGCGGGCGCAGATGCCGCGTCGTCCGGCTCTAATCTTTCAGGAGCGTTTGAAGAGTTTGCCGTTGTCGCCGCAGCGGGCGAGGCGGATGACGCGCCCGGCGGCGATGATGCGGTGGCGGTCTTCGATGCGCTTTTTTTCTGGCCTGCGCTCTGGCCGAAAATCTTGCCGAGCATACCGCCCGATTTTTTTTGCGTCTCATCTTTGACCGCCGACGACGTGTTAGTAACGACTTGCGCCGAAGCTGCGACACGGATGCCGCAGACGAGCGCGAAGGCGAGCGCGAGAGCGCCGATTGTTTTTATGTACTTCATAGCTTCTGAAATCCTCCGTTAAAGCATGTGAGGGCGCGCGTGATAAATCAAACTGCGCCGCGCCCGAAAAGGATCGTCTTTACCGTCTCGAAAATAATAATCGCGTCGAGCATCAAACTTTGATTCTTGATGTAGTAAAGGTCGTACTGCAATTTCTGTCTGGCATCCTCAATCGAAGCGCCGTATGGATATTTGATTTGCGCCCAGCCCGTCAGTCCCGGCGCGATCAAGTGGCGCTGCTCGTAAAATGGAATTTCTTCGGCGAGTTGTTTGACGAAGTGCGGGCGTTCGGGGCGAGGCCCGACAAAGCTCATGTCGCCCTTCAGGATGTTCCAGAATTGCGGAATCTCGTCAACGCGAATCTTGCGTATGATGCGCCCGATTCTGGTTACGCGATTATCGCCGGAGCGCGCCCACACGGGGCCGTCCTTTTCCGCGTCGGTGCGCATCGAGCGAAATTTCATCACCATAAACGTGCGGCCTGCTTCGCCGACGCGCTCTTGCTTGTAAAGCACCGGGCCGGGCGATTCGAGCTTGACGATGATCGCCGTCGCAATCGCAATCGGCAGCGAAAGAATCGCGCCGACGAGGGCAACCGTGCGATGAAACACCGTGCGCGTGAGTCCGCTCAAGCGCGCCTGCCGCCCGCGCCCCGAAAAAATCAGCCACGACGGGCGCAGCATATCGAGGTGAACGCGTCCCGTCAGCCGCTCGTAAAACGACGCGCATTCTTCGATGGTGACGTTGCCTGAAAGACTCAAGTTCAAAAGTTGATCCGTCGGAAATGTGCCGCGCCGCTCGCCCATTGCGACTACGACGCGGTCTATGTTTTCGCGGCGCACGATCTGGTCAAGCTCGCTCGTCAAACCGATCACGCGCGGGTTAATCAAACTCTTGCCTAAAAGTTCCGGCGAGCTATCCGTAAAACCGATGATGCGAAAGCCCGCGTCGCGCCGCTCCAATGCTTCGCGCGCGACTTCGATGGCCTGCGTGCCGGAGCCGACAATTAAGATGCGCTCGCCGATGTCGGGATGCCCCAGAAACCAGTGAATCGAAATTCGCCAGCCGACCATTAGCGCAAGCGCGAGCGGCAAGGCGATCAGAGACACGCCGCGACCGAGCATCAAACGCGGCACGGCATAAAACGCGAGCGCGAGCGCCACCCACGCGAGGCCGAGCGCCTGCGCCAGCCGCAGCACAAGCTCGCGGCGGTCGTGCATGATGACGAAATCGTAAAGATCGTAGAGATAAAACGCCGAGAGACAAAAAGCTGTGGCGAGCGCGGCTTTGTAAAAACCGTGATGCCGTATCAATTCTTCTTCGGCGTCAACGCTTCCGAGCCGCAAATACACAGCGACAATAATCCCGCCGAAGATCAACCACGCTTCGGCGAGAAGCAATAATATTGTCCGTGTATTGAGGCGCGAAGATTTCAAGAAACGACAGCGGCCTCCTTCTTTGCTTCTCTGCTTTCCTGCGTCTCACCGGCAACGGCATTCGGCGCGGCAGATGTCGTCGGTGCGGGCGCGGCGGCGTCCTGTCTTTGATAGCGCCGCTGGTAATAATAATCGCTTTCGTTTAATTGTTCTTCGGTGCGATTCAATACGACGCCGAGCATTCTTTCGCGCGGCAATTGTTCCAGCAATCGCTCGACATCTGCATAGCGCGTTTTTCCGGCGCGCACGACGAGCAACGCTCCGTCCGCGCGATTGATGAGCACGTTGGCGTCCGTGAAAATGCCCAAAGGCGGCGCGTCGATAATAATGTAATCGAACATGCTGCGAACTTCCGTGAGCACTGCGCCGAAGCGCGGGCCGGATAAAAGCTCCGCGACATCATCGCGCGCCGCGCCGCCCGGCAGCAAATGAAGCCCCGACGGTTCGAGTCGAAGAATACAGTCGTCGAGCTTTGCTTCGCCCGCGAGAACTTCGGAGAGTCCGACGGGCGCATCTATTCCCAGATAATCATTCGCGCACGGCTGGCGCAAATCGCTGTCGATGAGCAGCGCGCGCACGCCGTCTGTTTGCGCAAGGAGCCATGCAAGATTAAGCGCCGTCAAAGTTTTGCCTTCGGCGATGCCGGAGCTTGTGATGACGAAGGCCTGCATTTTCCGTCGCTCGCCCGCTTGCAAGAGACGCGTGCGCAAGGAGCGAAATTGCTCGCAGTAGGCCGAGCGCGGCTGCGTGACAGCGACAAGATGTGGCTCGACGCGCGCCGGAGAGATGTCTATGGAGACAAACTCCCGTGCGGCGCGCGCCGATCCGACAGCGCCCAAAGTTGCCCCAGCAGCACGCGAAGCGTAAGCGTCGGAGAGTGCCGACCCGACGCGTTCCTCGGTGTGCGCAGTGGGCGCTGAAGTTTGCGCCGCAAAGGTATTCGGCTCTTTTTTGGCAAAGAGCGACGAGCGATCCCACGGCGGCGTTTGTTCCGCGCTCGTGGTCGCTGCGTTATTTCCGTTGCGGCGGCTTGAAGTTGAAGAATCGGATTCGTGTGGTTTCGCGCCGTTCGAGTCGGCGTCGTTACCGTTATTGTTGCTGCTGGCGCGTTTCAGCGCCTCGTAAACTCTGCCCATTAGCGGCTACCTCCCGTCAAACCCGAACGATTGAATGCCGCGCCGACATCTCCCGCATCGAGCGGCGGCTCCTGCGATGACCCGCCGTCAACGTCTTCGCGCATCGCAAGCGGCGAGGCGGACGCGAGATTTGAAGAAGCCGGATGATGAAAGTCGGCGGCGGCATTAGCATTTGAATCATCACTGTGACTGTTACCATTATCGCTGCCGTTATCGCTTGCGCCTGTTCCGGCTGCCCACAATTCGGCGCGTCCGGCGGCGGTAAAGATACGCGCCTGCGCCTCTCGTTCCTCGCCTGCTTGACGCCCGCGATCAGAGCGCGGCAGCATATCGAAGGTGTCCGCGACTTCTTCGATGATCTGGCGACCAATCGTCGCTTGCTGCGCGGCGAAGCCTGTCAGCAAAGCATTGTCGCAAAGATTATTGACGTTGCGCGGAATGCCGTCGGAGCAGCGAAAAATGTAGTCGATTGCGCCGGGCGAAAAAATGTCCGTGCGCTCGGCTCCGGCGTTTAAGAGACGCGAAGAGATGTAGCGCTCCGTTTCCTCTACGTTCGGCAAAGGCTTAATCTGGCAGCGCAAGGCGACGCGTTGTTTCAGTTGCCGCAAATTCGGATCATTAAGCACGTCGCGTAGTTCCGGTTGTCCCGTCAGAATAATTTGCAATTGCTTCGCCGTATTGGATTCAAAGTTTGAAAGCAAGCGAATTTCCTCTAACACGTAAGGCGAAAGCCCCTGCGCTTCGTCAACGATGAGCACCGTGCGCAACCCGCGCCCGTGGCGGGATTCGAGAGTTTTGCCGAGTTCGAGCAGAAGCTGCGATTTCGATTCCCACTGCTGCACGTCGAGCAGGGAGGCGAGATGCTGGTAAAACTCCGGCACGGTCAAACGCGGATTGAAGATATAAGCGACGAGCACCGTGCGGTCTAGGCGATCAAGCATCCATCGCAGGATTGTCGTTTTGCCTGTGCCGACTTCGCCCGTCACGACGACAAGCCCCTTGCCGCTCTCTATGCCGTAGTGCAGATTCGCCATTACTTCCGTGTGCGACGGAGTGAAGTAGATAAAACGCGGATCGGGCGTCAGCGCGAAGGGCAGTTCTTTTAAGCCGTAGAATTCTCTGTACAAGTTATTAACCTCGGTAAAGCAGGAGTCAGTATTCAGAAGTCAGGAGACAGAATAAAAATAGAAAGCGCGAGTGTGATGAACATCGAGATTATGCATTAACGCATCTCCATTCTGACTTCTGACTCCTGACTTCTGAATACTGTTCTCTGACTTCTGTTTTTACGACACGAAGCGGTCGAAGAGGTGCGTCGCTTTCAAGGCGAGTGCGAGCGCGGGGATGCTCAGGATCGTGATAGCGATTCCGGCGGCGAGCAGCAGCAGTCGGCGCTGCGGAATGCGGCGCGCTTCCTGCGCGGTTAAAAGTTCCGGCACGGAAGCGAGCACGGGCAGCCCTGTGTAATGCGCGGCGTCCTCTGTTGTTTGAATCGTCAAAAGGCGCGGCACTTCAAAGAGTGCGGCGAGCGCAAAGCCGAAACCGAGGCCGAGCGCAAGGCCGAACGCAATTAACATCGGGCGCTTCGGCGCGATGGGCTGCTGCGGCAGGCTGGCAGGGTCGATCACCTGAATCGTTTCGCCCTGCTCGTTGGTCGAGGCATCGGAGGAAAGGTCAATCTTCGATTTCTTTTCAAGCAGCGAATCGTAAGCGAGCTTTTTCGTTTTGTAGTCGTTATCCAAAGCTTGGAGCGCGACTTCGGAACCGGGGACGCTGTTGATGCGCGATTCAATCGTGGCAATCTGCGCGGTAGCCTGATTGAGTTGTTGTTCTTCGCGCGCGAGTTCGCCGGTCGTGAGTTGGAGATTGTTTTTCAGCCCGATGATGCGATTGTCGGGAATAGATTCTATTCTTTGTTTGATTTGCTCGCTCTTGATCTTATGATCGGCAATCATTTGATCCATTTCGCGCAGCACGGCATCGAGTTCGTTTTGCTTGGCGACGACATCTGGATTCTTCGCCCTAAGCGTGGTTTTCATGTTCTGCAACTCGGCGGTGAGCTGCGCCTTGCGTTGAACGAGCTGGCCGTAGGCGGGAGTCGATTTAGGATCGGTCTGATCTTCGATGATGTATTGCTTTTCGTTTTTCGATTGGCTCATCAATTCGTTGAGCGAATTGCTCAAGGCTGTGCGCGAATCACGCAGGCGGCCAATTTCCGTGGTCAGCGTTCGTTGCTGCTCGCGCAAACCCGTTAATTGACCGAGCAGGGCTTGCACGGTCGTCGGCATACTATCGACGTGCGCGGTCATGTACGCGATGCGCTGATGGTCGATGGCGTCGAGTTCGCTTTTGGCTTGATCGAGTTGCTGCTGGAAAAAATTCTTAGCCGTCGTGCCGTTGTTGATGGCCTCGTTCTTATTAGCGGAAACGTATAGGCTCGCCAGTTCGCCTGTGACGGCCTGCGTCGCTTTCGGGTTGCGCTCTTTGTAAGAGATTCTGAAGGCGGGAATATTATCGCGGGCGCTTTTGTCGAGATCGACCGTAATATCTCTGGAGCGCATCAACGCCACGATTCCGTCCATGGATTCGCCGCGCGAGCGCTCTAGGTTATACAGATTATATTTCAGGATGAGCGGCTCTAATTGCGAGCGGCTGGTGACGACTTGCGTGATGCTCTGAAGGCGCGACGAAAGAGCGTCATCGGAGACAGTCGGAACAAAGTTTTGCGCGAAGGTCGGCGGCTTGACGACGAGCAGTGTAGTGGATTGGTAAACGTCCGGCAGTTTCCAGACGACGATGGCAACCGCCGAGGCGATAGCCAGTGCAGGCAGAAGGATGAGCCACTTGCGCTTCCAAACGATACGGGCGTATTCGCCGGGCGTGCGCTGGCGGAATTCGACACTCATGTTTCGGCACTCCTATTTTCTCGGGCAAAACCCTTGACTCGCTGCGTTTTCGTTTCCGCGATTTCACCGGGCAACGGTGAAAGCCACAAAAACTTTTTCAACGCGCAAAGCCAAGAGCATATAAGTCGCATTTGTTCGGCGTGAGCAATCAATAACTGCACACGCCATACTTGCGACTTTTCTTCGTCCGGTTTTGTTCATTGCTTCTTAAATCGATTTGCGGACGGGGCAAGCGTCCACGTTAATCAATCGAAGCATTACCGGAAAGTTTTCAAAGGCCGGTAGAAAACGCGCGGCGGGGAGAGGAAATGCCGCGACGCTTTACCGTGTTAAAGACGCTTCGTTAAACTTCTTCTTCGAGGCGTCGAATTTTCAATTTGCGACGAGCCGCGCCTGCGAGTCCGGTCAGGCCTGTGCCGAGCAGCAACAGCGTCGCCGGTTCGGGAACGGGAGCGTTAGAACCCGTAACAGTTCCCTGAATGGTCGTGTTACCCGCGATAGCACCACCGTTGCTGCCCGTGCTCGGAGCGGCAATAGTGTAAGTCGGGTTGACCGTAAAAGTAATGCCGTTAATCACGACGGATGTTTGTGTAAAGCTTAGCGTAGTGATGCCGGAGTTAGAGGACAGCGTTCCAGACAAAGTGGCTGGCAGCGAACCGGTTCCCGTGTTGGGAGCGGTTTGCATAAACGTCAACGTAAAATTGGTGTTGACGTTTGCGCCGTTTCCCGTGGACGTCGCCTGAATATCGCCGAAGCTTGCGCCGACCGGCGTGTTGACCGTATTTGTCGTTCCGTTGAACGTTAGCGTTACGGTGTCGGTGCCGGAGCCGAAAGTAATAGTATTGCTATTATTACCGAATACTCCAGCCGTCGAAAATGTAACCTGATCCGCGCGGGCGGTGCCTTGTGTAAGCGTGAAAAGGGCGATGGCCGCGATGGTCAGGGCAAGCGTTTTTGCCGTCGCCGTTAAGATATTTCTCATAAAATCCTCCGTGAATCCTTTTTCGTGAGACCTTATTGGTTAATGAGCGATTTTTGAAGGCGTCTTTAGATTTACGCCTTCATCAGTCACTCTGTCCACGAAAGAGGAATCAGGAGCAAGAAGGTCAACGACAAAGCGATGTGAGCCTCTTTCATCGCTTCGTAATTGAGACCTCTTTCGGGACTCAAAGTGTTGTCAAAGCTCTGCGCGCATCGTCTGCTTCAGCAAAGGGTTTGTCCTTTGACAGAACGAGCGCTTGTTCAATTTCGCGTCGTGCTCCGGCTTTATCGCCTTTACCGGCGAGTGCCATGCCTAAATGATAGCGATATACGGGACTCGGCGTCGATTTGTTTTTTTGCGCGTTGGCGGCGTCCAGCTTAACCGCCTTTTGCAGCTGTTCGACAGCCGCCGCGTGCAAACTCTTTTTATAGTAGACCCAGCCGAGCGTATCCACAAAACCGGAAATATCGGGAAATTTCTGCACGTTGCCTTGCGCGAGTCGCATGGCTTCGTCCAGATTCCCCTTATCGTATGCGGCGTAATCCCAAGCTAGGTTATTAGCTGCAAATGTCGAATTAGGGTCGAGTTCCAGAGTTTTGCGATAATTTTTTATCGCCTCGTCGTAATTCCGGCGACTGTCTTCCAAAATTCCGATCAAAGTGTAAACAGCGGCACTATCCGGCTTTTTCTCCAGAATCCGGCGATATTCGGCGATGGCCTGTTCTTGCTTGTTTGTGTTGACAAAGAGCGCGGCGAGCGATGAATAAGCTGGCAAATAATTGCCGTCTAGTTCGATGGTGCGCCGCAGTTCCGATTCCGCTCCCTGCGGATTTTTCTGGTAGCCGTATATCTGCGCCTTCAGGAAATGCAGCGAGGCGTTGTTAGGCTGCCCATTTATAGATTGATCGAGACGCGCGTGCGCTTGATCAAGCCGATTCTGCTTGTTGGAAACATTAATCAGACCATTTAGCGCCTCGAAGTTCGTATTGTCAATTGCCAGCGCGCGATCATAAAGTCCGCTCGCTTCATCCGATTTGTTTTCGGCCATTGCGACGGCGGCCAGATTCACGTAGGAAGAGGGCGCGTTCGGAGCCATATCACGCGCCGCAGATAAATCCTGCCGCGCGCCCTGCGTGTTGCCTAGACGCAGTTGCGCGGAGCCGCGCGCGGTCAAGGCTTTGGAGCGAAGTTCGGCCAGAAGCTGTGGCGAAGTTTCGGCATCGGGGCTTGCCTTGCCGAGACGGTCAATTAAATCACTTGCCATACGCAAGGCTTGCTTCGGATCATTTCCCGCCAAGTTAATTTGCACTTGCATCAATTTCGCTGGCAGATAATCCGGGTAATTTTTTTCGAGTTCAGCGGCGAAGGTGCGCGCCTGCTCGAGTTGGCCGGAGCGCAGTTGAGCGTCAGCCATAAAGTATAGGCCGAGCTTGGAAGTCGGCTCCTGCTTTAAGACTTCCCTCAAATCTTCGATGGCTTTTTCGACGCCCTTCGGTTCTGTGCTCTGCGCGTTGACGCGTGCGCGAAGCAAGAGCGCCTGCCGGTCGTGTTCGTCCTTTTTCAGAATTTCGTTGGCCTGCGCAATCGCGCCGCCCGTGTCGCCGCGCTGCAATGAAACTTCGCTCAAGCCATAGCGCGCGCGCTGATAGTCAGGGGATTTGGTGATAATGCTTTGATAGACATTCGCGGCATCGTCATATCGCCCCGTGCCTGCGTAGAAATCCGCGAGCAGCGCGCGCCCGTCCGGAGTTTCCTTATCGAGATCGGCAAAGGCTTTGTAGGCTTCTTCGGCCTTATCGTTTTGCTTTGTCACGAAGCGATAAAATTCGGCGAGCACGCGGCGCGGCGTGCCGTTTGTCGGCTCGACTTCGATGGCTTTTTTGAACTCTGCTTCCGCCGCATCAAGACGCTTCAGAATGGCGAGGAAGCGTCCGTATTCCGTGTGCGCCAGAGCGGATGTGTTGTTGACGCTGACGGCGCGCTTAAATGTCTCGTCGGCCTTCGCCAGATCATTAATCTGCGTGTAAAAGCGCGCGAGGCTCAGATAAGATTCGACGCGCTTGGGATCGATTTCGACGGCGCGGTTGAGTTCGGCGAGGGATTTATCGCGCTGCCCCTGCGCAAAGAGCACGCCAGCCATCAGTATGTGGCCTTCGATGTGGTTCGGGTTCTTTTGCAGAACTTCGTTGGCGAGCCGTTCGGCTTCGGCGATGTTTTCGGAGCCTTGCTTGCCGCCGAGCAAATAATAGTTGCCGAGCTTGGTGCGCGCGTCCAGATTATTCGCGTCGAGCGCAATGGTGCGCTTTAGTTCATCGAACATTTCCGTGAAACGCTGTTGGCCTTCGTAAGACTGCGCGAGACCCCAGTGCGCTGGCGCAAGATTGTCGTCAAGCTGTATGGCGCTGCGAAATTCGAGCGAGGCTTCCTGATATTTTTTGTCCTTCAGGTAAGCTTCGCCGCGACTGAGATGTTCGGCCTTCGCTTTGGCTGGATTCGAGCAGGCGGCTGTCGTCAATAATAACGCGGCGACAATTAGCGCGGGAACAAACGCTGTCAGGCGAAGTCGTCGCCCGCGCGTGCGGTTTGATGGATTCATTTAAGTTAGCACTCCTTTTCGCGCAGCTTGCCGTTTCTCTCGAAGAGTACCGGAAGATTGGAGCAAGCAATCCATCCGAAGGCAATCCGCGCTTTTAAGTTTATTTACTTGTCAATTTTCTGACTTGTGATTGTTTACTGCTTCCTCTGCACCCTTAGTTCGGCACGTATGTCGGCAAGGCGGGCGCTGATTGCGCGGCTAAATCCGTCGCCGCGCGTAAGGTCGCTTCTTCAGAATTGCCGAGCGGCATCATTACGCGCACCATCGCGCCGTCCGAGCGCCGCCGCTCGACGCTATCGAGCACAGTATAAATTTTGCCCCAATATTCGCTCGCCACGGCGCGCCCGCGTCCCTGATACCAGTAAACCAAAAGCTGCTTGCTCGCGCCGTTCTGGATAATGTAGCGATTGGCTTCAAAGGCGGGAGCACCGCTGGCGGGCGTAATCAAAATCTTCGCCGGATCGGACATCGTCCAGCCGGAGCCGGGCAAACAATTGAGCGGGCTGTGATAAGTCGCGCCGTTGCGCTGCGTGGCGTAATAGCCGACGTAAAAACCCGCCGTGCGATTGTCCGGCAAGGTGTAGTTGCGCGCCACATAATCGTCCGCGCGCAAGACTTCTTCTGTTTCCTTATCGAAACGCTCGTCCGCGCCGACTTGCCGCCACGCACCGAGCTGCGCGGGAAAGTCCTTAAGCGGACGACGCTCGACGTGCGCTTCGCCGACTCTATTCCAGACGTTGATAACAATGCCGCTCGCTAAAAGCGCCGCGAGCAGTGCGACGAAGCGCAAGGATGCGGAAGATTGAGTTTGACGTGCGTTATTCATGCGACTTATTTCGCTCCCTTCATTGAAACGGCTTCGACTGCGGGAGCGGCAGTCGGAGTTGCATGAGATGTTTGATCTTTTTCCGGTTTCAAGGCTTCTGCGCCCGCATTCATCGCATTCGTTGTTCGATTGTTTGTTCCATCGTGGCTTTTAAGAATCAGCGCGCCCGCGCGGTCAAGCGCCCAACCGACGGCAAACAGCAACAGAAAAGCGGCGATGTAAACGACCCACCCGGAAAACGAATGAAAAAAGCCGTCGGCGACTTTCGTGCCGTAATAGCGCGCGAGAACGCCCGTGCCGCTGACGCGCATCGCGTTCGTCAAAATCGCAATCGGCACGGCCGCGAACACGATAATAATTGATCGCCAGAAACCGAACTGACGGAGCCGCGACCATCGGCGCGAATCTTTTGCGGCATCGCCCGTGTTGCCCGGCGACGGCGGGTAAGTGAAATAAGCAAAGACGACGGCCAGCGTGATGAGCGTCATCAGCGAACGAATGCCGCTGCACGCTTCGACGACTTCGAGCCGTTTGGTTTCCCTTGCGCCGAGCGGCATCAATTCGATGACGTTGCCCAAACGCAAAACAGGAATGTCGAGCATCTGCATCGACCACACGGCGCACCTCGAAGCGAAGAGTTGCAGCGGAAAAGCGATTTTATTGAAAACAATGGCGGGAATCGGCAGCGCCAGAAAAAGCAGAACGAGCGGAACGAACAAAAGCCGCAAGAGACGCGCCCCGAAAAAGTAAACAACCACGCTCCCGAGCATCAAGACGAGCGACAAACGCTGTATGTAAAGTTCCGCGCCCGCCGTGCCTGCCCACAAAGCGAGAATCGCGCACCCGACGCCCGCTGCGCCCAACAAAACATTGGCGCGCTGCGTGGTTTGCGCAAGCGTGTCGCGCTCCGTCCATAAAATGTAGCCGATGATGAAAGGTATCAACAGCCCGTGCGAATAGTTTTCATCCGTCCACCAATCCGCGCCGAGTTTGGCGAGAACTGTACTGTAAAGAAAACACAGCGCGGCGGCGAGCGCCAAAGGCTTCCAAGGATTCTTAATGATCGAAGCACTCATGCTTGTATTCCGCTTTGGGAATTTGTTTTCCGTTTTAGGAAGTGCCTTCGCATCGTGAGGGGCAAACTCACAAACGCGAAGAATGGAAAGTAGCAGCGGGGCGGCGCGCTCCCGAAGAGAATAGCGGCACACACGCTCACCAACAGAGTTTAACGTAAAGTTGCGCCGGGAACAATCAAAAACTGCGGCGCAATCATTTATTTGAAAAATCGCGCCGCGACGAACGACGCGCGATTCTGTCCTTAAAGGAAATTCCGTCGGTCGTTTTGCCGATTATACCGCCTGCGGAGAAAGGAAGGAGAAAGCGCAAAGGGCAACAGCGTGAATGTGTAGTTGCCCTTTGCGCATGGTGTTTAGATGAAACGCGGCATGTGAAAATATGCTGGCGTTATTGAACCGTCTTGCCCGATTACCTTATTGAACCATGATCGTCGCAGAGTTGCTGCGCTGACCGTTTTTGATGAGCGTTAATTGGACGCTGCCCGCGTTCTGTAGTTCGGGAACGAGCACGATGTTCACTTGGTCGAGCGAAGAATTGCTGCCCTGTGCTCCCGCATATTCAACGGGAAGCCGAAAGACCTGCCCGCTCGTTGTGCGCGCTTCGACCGTTACCGAATCGGCGATGTTCACCAGCACGCCGCTCTGTGTTTGAACGTCGCCGTAAGAAGTAGTGGAAGCGACGCTCGTCGTGCTTGCGCTGATGTTCATCGCAAACAACATCAAGCGCGTGCGCTTGTCTGCTCCGAGCGTCTCCGCCGTCGTTACGTTGACGTGTCCGAATGTGCTCGTGCCGGAGTTCAAGATTGCGCCCGCATTGTTGCTGCCGCCGTTCGCCAGAAATATCACAGGCACGCCTGATTGCGTCGGCACAGGCGCGGAAGCAGCCGGGACGGTTTGAAAAAAGAGACCGCCGACAACCGCATTGCTGCTGCTGGCTCTGACGGCCTTGATTTTAACGTGGCCGTTGATGTTCCAGACTAAGTATTGTCCCTGCGTGAATGAAGTCATGCTTTGCGTATCGAGCACCGCTCCGGTCGCGGCGTCCGTCAGCACAATGCTTTGCGCTCTGGACTTGCTGTCGTAGTCGAGCGCGTAGAGAGCCATTTGGTGCGTTTGATTGTCTGTAAAATTCACGTCAATGTCGAATGATCGATTTTCCTCATACCATGTCGCGGCGATTCTGTCCGTAGCGGACGCTTTTTGTAAACCGCGCGCTTCGCTTGTCGAGGCAGCCCAAGTCCATGACAGCGAATTGAGTGGCGTAATCTGCGCGTAGGCGGGGTAACGCGCGCCGTCATTAATGATGGTATAGCCGTCCGCGCCGTATACGCCCTTCCAATTTCCCTGCGTTGTCGAGTCCATTTTGACGAACGAAGCAACCGCGCGCGGAGAAACCGGCGCGGGAGCAGTCGGAGCAGGCGCGGTTGCCGCAGGTGTCGCTGTAGGAGCCGGAACAGATGCGCCAACGGATGCGACGGCGGCGTTCAAAGCATCTACGTCGCAGCCGGGATCGCGTCCGTCCGTGCCGAGGCTTTTGTACGCACTGTTGCTCGCAAGGCGGTAATCGCTTCCGGCGCGATTAACGAAGCCGACGGCGTCGAAGGTGGTCGGGTAAGAATTGCCCGCCGGATAACGCCAGCTTTGATCTCCCGCGCTGATGACGATGGCGTTGCCGGCAAACGAGGCGGAAGGAAAATAGAAATTAAGCGAATCGTTGCCGATGCCGTGACTGTCACCGACGACGCCGTAAGCGTTGTGCGCGATGAGCTGGTTGGTGAAAACAAAATTGGTGCTCGGGTCGCCGTAAGCAGTAGCCGTATTCCCTGTTTGAAACACTGTGTTGTGGTCAATTGTCACAGCGTCGGATGCTGTAATTTTCAGGAACGCTCCGTCTCCGCCCCACGCGCCGCCGATGTCGTCGAACAAATTGTTTTTGATCTGGATGTTTTTCGTTTGCTGGCTCGGATGATTATTGTCGCGTCCGAGTATATTGATGGCGGCGCTCGAGTGGCGCACGATGTTGTTCGTAAACTGCACGTCGCGCACAACGCTCCACGGCGCTGTGCCGTCTTGGTTGCGCACCGTGAACAAAATGGCGTAACCGACTTGCGCGTCCACCCAGTTATTCTCGAAGACGTTGCCGGAAATCACAACGCGCTGCGCATTCTTTAATTCAAACAAGTTCTTAACTGCGTAGCCCGCGCCGCGCCACGCCAAAGGCTTGAAGAAATAGTTATTGCGAACTTCGATGTCGGACGGCACAAGATTAGGAATCGAAGGATCAGCGCCGCCGAACAAAACGTTTTCCGCCGCGCCTTCGAGATAATTATTAACGATGCGAAACGGGCCGGGGCCATTCCAGCCCATGATGGCCTGCGAATCTTGGCCGCTGACCTTGAAGCCTGCGAGGTAAGAATTGATGACTTCGCTCGAAGCGGAATTCAAGGCGACGCCGCGCTTGAGTTGCTGTGTTTCGTAAGCGTGAATATAGCAACGATCCAGAATCAAGTGATGCGGCACTTGGTCAAGGGAATTTTGCGTGCCGCTGCCGTCGCCGAACTTCACCAGATCGTAAACGAAGGCGTTGGCATCGACAGGCTTGAACTCAATGCCGATGAAGCGAAAGTGGTGCGCGCGGGCATTCGTTTGCAGCGCCGACACGCCTTGTCCGGGCGAAAGAATTTTCGGCATCGAGGCCGCGTCCGCAGGCGAAACGCGTTTGTCCGCCGCGAGCGAAGCCGACGCAGACGAGCGCACTGTGATGTAATCTGCGCCGCCTTTTTCAGGAAGCATGAAGGGGCCTGTAAAGCTTGCGCCCGCGTCGAGCACGATCTCATCGCCGGGCTGCGCCGCATTCAAAGCGGATTGCAAATCGCCGCCCGCTGAGATTGTCAACGTCGCGGCGTTTGCAGTCATGCCCGCGCAAACTGTGAACAGCAGCGCGGCGGCGAACATTAATTTGAAGGAAAGATTAAAACGAAGAGAAACGTGCGGCGTGAGCCTACGGCGGGTTGTCATTGATATCCTCACTTCGGTAACCGGACGATCTCTCAGCAAATAGCTTTGAGACTCCTGGCTTTGCGAACCCGCATCGCTGCGGGAGTGCCTTTAATCGGTGATCGGGAACCGCGCTTCTTGTGGAAAAAACGCGAAGAGGGGGATGACGACGGCGACGCGCGCAAATTTCATTGCAAAACAGAAACGCTTGCGGCGTGACATGCTTTTGCGCGATCTTGCGTTTGCAACGGCAAGTTCGCTTGATGATTTTGCGCTTGGAACGAAAAAGGAGGGAAGGAAGAGGCGGAGGAAACGAAACCACACACGGCCATGAAACAAAAGGGCGCATGAGTGGGTTCAAGCTCAAACATCTGATTTCAACCCGGTGGAAAGCGAAGGCATCATGCTCACACAAAAGGAAATTTCTTTTTCACAAAAGAGACGGCTCTTTTACGAAAATACGAAAAAGTTTTCTCTTGCCCGTGCGCGCTGTTTTCCGCTCTCCGGCGGAAATTCACTGTTTAAGCTTTCTCCGACTGCTTTCGGCAACCAGACAATCTCCAGATGAGGCGGAATGCAAGAAAACACATTCGCCATTTACGGAGACTCACGGCTTTGCGCCCCTGCTTCGCAGCAGATTTGCCCTTATCGTGTGCAATCGTCGCTTTTCAAAAGAGCAGCGTCTGATTGTCGCTTTCGTCAGCCACAACCGACTTTTGAATTAAACAAGATTTATTGTAGTTTGTCAACATTTTAATTTTCGACGTTGAAATACGCCTGTTTACCGGCTTGTGGGTGGCAATTTATCAAAACCTAAAAACCCTTAAATTACACAGCACCGGATAACACTGCCGCGCGACTTCGCCGTTAATGCCTCGCATAGGTTTATGGCGTGACTTTATGAAACGAGCGCTCGATTGCTTGTTTTGTTATTGACATGGCCGCCCGATTCGAGAGATTATCGGCGCTTCACGGCACGGGGCGTTGACGAATACGGCGCGCCTCTTCTTTTAGAGCAAACCGCCGATCACGGCTTCAAACTTCAACACGAAGAAAGTCTTTTTGACATGCGACACTTTGCGAGACTGTTTCCGGCTCTGCTTGTTTTCGCTTTTTCCCTTTTCCCGTTTGCGCCGCAAGCACGCGCGGACAACTTCATTATCACAAGCGGCAGTTTCTCCGCGACGCCCGGCGCAGGCTCCGTCAATACTGCTTTCAATTTTCGCGGGCAGGGTTTCGCGGCGGGCGGCGGCCAGTATGACGGCCATGTTCCGGCGGCGTTGTGCGCTCCGTGTCAGGCGGGCAGCACCGTGAGCCTCAACAGTCTCTTCAACGCGAGCGATCTCGGCTTCGGTGCTGTGACGATCAACGGCGCGAATTACGCGCGTCTTTACTTCGGTGGCGGCGCGTTCAATTTCTCTGCGGCGACAATTGTTTTGCCGTCAATCAATTCTTCACTATTGACGATCACCACGCCGTTCGATTTCACGGGCACGCTCAACGGCTACAATAACAGTCTCGCGGGCGATCCGGGTGAGGCGGTGTTCAGCACTATGTTGACGGGGCAAGGCACGGCGACGGTGCAATTTTCGACGCAGATGGACGGCACGCGCCGCCTCTATTTCTTTCGCGGCATCACTTACAATTTCCAATCTCCGACGCCGACGCCCGAACCCGCCACGCTGATTCTTCTCGGCACAGGCTTGGCTGGCATTGCCGCGCGCCGTCGTCGCGCTAAATAGAAATTCATTTTCAAAGGCAAGCCAGCGCAGTGTCGGTGCAACAGATGCCGCGCGGTATGCGCAATAACGGCTGAAGGCTTATGTCATCTGCCGCATTCAGCAGAGAACAATATAATTCGCTGGCTACGATCGACGGTATCTATATCTTGGCCGACGTGACATCCGGCATCTCTAAGAATTGTCTGCGGTGGGCTTTCCATATGCCAAGTAGTATCACGAAACGCTACCCAAAAATGTTCTCCGCGCGCTTCACTAGAGCGGTTCTCACTTGCGTGCGACTGAGTAACCGCAATGAGTAAACCAGCCTTGAATGTCGGCTTTGGTTATCAGCCTGAGAGCTTTCGCCAATGCCTTGTCGAGTTCGTCGCGCGTCCGGGCTTTGGCCGCGCGCAAAGCCGTCTTGATCTTTGACCAGCAGTTCTCAATCGGCGAGTAGTCGGGCGAATAGGGTGGCAACCACAGCACCCGTGCTCCTCGCTCTTCGGCGACCTGTTCGAGACAACTGGCTTTGCGCGCTCCCAAGTTGTCGAGCACCACGATATCGCCGCGCCGCAACTGGGGACTAAGCACGCGCTCG
>JAABUK010000961.1_pt1 | contig 57420 bp, 59 predicted proteins | sample 5559141 | NCBI WGS metagenome assembly JAABUK01 (sample SAMN10711869, study PRJNA513367) | rock metagenome | isolation source: Antarctica rocks | place: Antarctica: Victoria Land, Pudding Butte nord | collected 2016-01-03
ACAACAAATAGTTTATGATAAAAAACGATTTTCTTTACAAGCTACATCATTGATTTACAGTAGCTACAGCCTGCCAAGAAGCTGGTTTCGCTGATTTTAACATAAACTAATTTCTGTCGAGTACTTAATTGAGGTTAGTAACGCGGTAGAGATGCTTCGGCAAGCTCAGCACGACGTTCGTAAGCAAACAAAATGGCCGAATTTTCTACCCCCGCCACCGCCCAGGAATTCGCGGAAAACTTCGCGCAGCTCAAGCCCAACATGAGCCGCAACGAGGCGCTGTATGAAAGTGCGCGCTGCCTGTTTTGCTTCGATGCGCCGTGCATCACGGCGTGCCCGTCGGGGATTGACATTCCGCAGTTTATCCGGCAGATAAATTCGGGCAACGTGACCGGGGCGGCCCGCACCATTTACGAGGCCAACTACTTCGGCAACGCCTGTGGCAAGGTGTGCCCCACGGAGGTGCTGTGCGAGGGCGCCTGCGTATATAATTTGCAGGAAGTGAAGCCAATAGAAATCGGGCGCCTGCAAAGCTACGCTACTACCCAGGCCATCGCGGAGAATAAGAAGCTCTTCGCCCCCGGCCCGGCCAATGGCAAGCGCGTGGCCGTTATCGGCGCCGGGCCGGCTGGCATTTCGGCGGCCTGCGAGCTGCGGGCGCTGGGCTACGAGGTAGTAGTATTCGAGGCCAAGGCCCAGCCTTCGGGCCTCACGCTCTACGGCGTGGCGCCTTATAAAATCACCAACGAGGAAGCCCTGGCCGAGATGGCCTACCTGCAAGGACAGTTCGGCTACGAGGTGCGCTACTACGCGCCCATTACCGGCCGCGCCGACCTGGCCGCCCTCGAAGCCGAGTACGACGCTATTTTTCTGGGCATCGGCTTGGGCCACACCAGCGCGCTGGGCCTGCCCGGCGAGGGCCTGCCGGGCTGCGTGGGCGCGGTCGAGTTTATCGAAGAATTGCGGCAGCGGCAGGCGGGCACGCCGGTGGGCCGCGCGGTGGTGGTGCTGGGCGGCGGCAACACCGCGATGGACGCCGCCTCGGAGGCGGCGCGGCTGGGGGCCGAAAGCGTAGTGCTGGCCTACCGGCGCGGCAAGGATGAGATGGGCGCCTACGCCTTCGAGTACGACCTGGCGAAGGGGGTAGGGGTGAAGGGCCTGTTCAACGTAGCCCCGCTCGAAATCCTGGGCGACGAATACGTGACCGGCGTGCGCTTCATCCGCACCGTGGTGGCGGATGGCCGCGTGCGCGAAGTACCCGGCACCGAGTTCACGCAGCCCTGCGACATGGTAATCAAGGCCACCGGCCAGGCCAAGCAGACGCATTTTCTGCACCACATTCCGGGCCTGGAGCTGGATGGCCGCGGCCGCATCGTGGCCGACGCCGCGGGCCAGACCACTAACCCGCGGTACTTCACCGCCGGCGACGCCCGCAACGGTGGGGCCGAAGTAGTGAACGCCGCCGCCGAAGCCAAGGTGGCGGCGCGGGGTATCCACGCCTTTTTGCGCAAGTAGAAAATATAAGACTTAGGCAAAATCGTTTGTCATTGCGAGCGTAGCGAAGCAATCGCACCTGCACGACCTCCGAACGACGACGTTCTGATGCGATTGCTTCGCTCTGCTCGCAATGACAAACGATTTTGCCTAAGTCCTGTGATTGATAATTGATGACTGATAATTGATAATATGCCTGACCTCTCTATCAATTTCGCCGGTATCAAGTCGCCCAATCCGTTCTGGCTGGCGTCGGCACCGCCCACCAACTCCGGCTACCAGGTGATGAAAGCCTTCGACGCGGGCTGGGGCGGCGCGGTGTGGAAAACGCTGGGCGTGCCCGTCATCAACGTGTCGAGCCGCTATGGCGGGGTGAACTACCGCGACAAGCGGCTGGTGGGCTTCAACAACATTGAGCTGATTTCGGACCGCCCGCTGGCCGACAACCTGCGCGAGATTTCGGAGGTCAAAAAGCGCTTTCCCGAGCACGCCGTCATTGCCTCGCTCATGGTGCAGAGCCGGCAGGAGTGGCACGACATCGTGCGCCAGAGCCAGGACGCCGGGGCCGACGGCTTCGAGCTGAACTTCGGCTGCCCGCACGGCATGTGCGAGCGCGGCATGGGCTCGGCGGTGGGGCAGGAGCCCAAAATCCTGCAAATGATAGTGGAGTGGGTAATGGAAGTGGCCCGGAAGCCCGTCATCGTGAAGCTCACGCCCAATATCTCCGACATTACCGAGCCGGCGATAGCCGCCCGCCGCGCCGGGGCCGACGCCATCTCGCTGATAAACACCATTCAGAGCATTATCGGCGTCGATTTAGACCAGTTTTCGCCCTACCCCGTCGTGGATGGCCAGGGTACCAACGGCGGCTACTGCGGCCCGGCCGTGAAGCCTATTGCGCTGAACATGGTGAAGAACTGCGCCCAGCACCCCGGCGTGCGCCTGCCCATCTCGGGTATCGGCGGCATCGAGAACTGGCGCGATGCTGTGGAGCATATCCTGCTGGGAGCCAGCTCAGTGCAGGTATGCACGGCGGCCATGCACTTCGGCTTCGGCATCATTCGGGAGATGGTGAGCGGGCTGGAGCAGTATATGGTGGAGAAGAATTTCCAGACCATCTCCGACTTCGTGGGCAAGGCCCTGCCCAACGTGCGGCACTGGGAAGACCTCAACATGAAGTACCAGGTGAAGGCCCACATTCACGCCGAAAAGTGCATTGGCTGCCAGCTCTGCTACACGGCCTGCGAGGACGGCGCGCACCAGGCCATCCGGCTGCAGGCCGGCACCCGCACGCCCGCCATTATCGAGGAAAACTGCGTGGGCTGCAACCTGTGTTCACTGGTATGCCCGGTAGATGAGTGCATTACGATGGAGCGCCACGACGACGGTACCCAGCGCCTCACCTGGAAAGAGCGCACCGCGGCCGGCAACATCCCCACCGAATTCAACGACGAGAAGGCCGGCGGGCGCCACCACTGGGTGCCCGAGCCCGCCGCCGCGCTCGGCAAAGAGCGCCACAAAACGCTGCCCGGCCAGGCCAGGGCGCTGGGGGTGGGGTAGGGCGGGCCAAACCCCAATTTTCAACTGCCTACTTTTGCGCTCCCATTATTTCCTTTCCACCTATGCCTACCCCCGCTTACCTTACCCAACACCAGAATCGCTTTCTCGAAGAGCTGATGGACTGGCTCCGCATCCCGTCCGTGTCGGCCGACCCTAAGTTTCACGGCGACGTGCTCACGGCGGCCGACTTTCTGAAAACCAGGCTCGAAGAAGCCGGTGCCCAGCAGGTAGAGCTGTGCCCCACGGCCGGCAATCCCATCGTGTACGGCGAGTATTTTGCCGGCCCCGACCGGCCCACCGTGCTCGTGTACGGCCACTACGACGTGCAACCCGCCGACCCCTACGAGCTGTGGACGTCGCCGCCCTTCGAGCCGGTGATTAAGGATGAAAAAATCTACGCCCGCGGTGCCTGCGACGACAAAGGCCAGGTATACATGCACGTGAAGGCGCTGGAAATGATGCTGCGCGACGGCGGCACCGGTGCACCCTGCAACCTCAAATTTATGTTTGAGGGCGAGGAAGAAGTTGGCTCCGACAACCTGGCTATCTTCGTGAAAGAAAATAAAGAGAAGCTGAAGGCCGACGTCATCCTCATCTCCGATACCGGCATTCTGGCCAACGACGTGCCCAGTATCGAAGTGGGTTTGCGCGGCCTCAGCTACCACGAGGTAGAGGTAACCGGCCCCAACCGCGACCTGCACTCGGGCCTCTACGGCGGCGCCGTGATGAACCCCATCAACGCGCTCTGCGACATGATTAGCAGCCTGCACGACGCGAACCGCCATATTACTATCCCTGGCTTCTACGACAACGTGGACGAGCTGCCCGCCGCCGAGCGCGCCGAAATGGCCCAGGCCCCGTTTTCGGAAGAAGAGTTTAAGCAGAGCATTGGCCTGCCCGCCGCCGTGGGCGAGGCTGGCTACAGCACGCCCGAGCGCACCAGCATCCGGCCCACGCTCGACGTGAACGGCATTTGGGGTGGCTACACCGGCGAGGGCGCCAAGACGGTCGTCGCCAGCAAGGCCTACGCCAAAATCTCGATGCGCCTGGTGCCCCACCAGGCCAGCGACGAGATAACGGCGCTGTTCCAGAAGCACTTCGCCAGCATCGCGCCGGCCGGTATTACCGTGAAGGTGACGCCCCACCACGGCGGCGAGCCCGTCGTCACGTCCACCGACTCGGCCGCCTATCGCGCCGCGGCCAAGGCACTTACTACCACCTTCGGCAAGAAGCCGGTGCCCACGCGCGGCGGTGGCTCCATTCCCATCGTGGCTATGTTCAAAACCGAGCTGGGCCTCGATTCGGTGCTGCTCGGCTTCGGGCTGGACAGCGACGCCATCCATTCGCCCAACGAGAGCTTCGGCATCTTCAACTTCCTGAAGGGCATTGAAACCATCCCCGAATTCTACAAAGAATACGCGGCGGCGCGGTAACTAACGTTCCCTACCCCCGCAGAAAAGCCCCAACGGCTTGTTCTTACCCAAATTCTGCTTGCTCGTATAACAGGTTCACTCAGCCTTTTCATCATGGAACACTATCAAGACCTGATTCGAAAAGCGTACGCAGCTTTCAACGCACGCGATATTCCAACTGTCCTAACCACCTTTCACCCACAGGTGCGTTGGTCGAAGGCGTGGGAGGGCGATTATGCAACTGGCCACGACGAGGTGCGAGACTACTGGCTGCGGCAGTGGCAGGAGTTAAATCCGCAGGTTGAGCCGACTGGTTTTAGGGAGCGAGAAGATGGCAAGCTAGAAGTTGCCGTTCACCAGGTAGTGAAGGACAAGCAGGGGCAACTGTTATTCGATGGCCCGGTGAAGCACGTCTATACCATTCAGGATAGGTTGTTTAAGCAGATGGACATCGAGCAGGTATAGCCAGGTATCGAACCCCAACAAAAGGCCCCACCCAGCTTGTCCTTACCCAAATTTTAAAGCCCTCCTGGCCACTATGGTCAGGAGGGCTTTTTTAGGCTCTGTGCGGGCTGTTTAGGAGGTAAAACCGGTAGTAAATTGATGCCAGAAAGGCCTGCTGGTTGCTGAAGCCAAGCCAGCCAAAAATTTGGGGAAGGACAAGCCGTTATGCAACGACCGGGCTTTTTAAGGGGGGTAGGGAACGCTTGAAATTAGTTGAAGGAGTACGTAGCGTAGAGCTGAAACGCGCTGTTGCGGGTGCGCTGCTGCACCGTTACCGGCCCAACGTCATAAGGTTTGTACACGTTAGTAAACGCGCCATTGTAGCGCAGTCCTATGCCTAAGCCATGCTTAAGTTGGTAGCCCAGACCCGCCAGGTAGCCAAAGTCGATGGTTTTGAACCCATTAATGGCGTCAAGAGAAGCGCTGCCATTCTCACTCCTGGCCGCCACCAGGAAGCCCACTTGTGGGCCGGCCTCGAAAAAGAAGCCGTCGGTATTGACATGAAAAGCCAGCGGCACATCTACGTAGTGCAAACGCAGGCCCGCGTCGCTGTTATTCAGGAAGTGTGCCCCTTTTTGTGAATAAATAAGCTCGGGTTGAAAGGCAAATAGCCGGGCAAACCCAATGTTGGCGAATACGCCCGCGTGAAAGCCAAAGCGACTATCGAAGTTCGCATCTTTGCCCACGAAATCGGTGAGCGAAGCCCCGGCTTTGAGGCCCAGCGACACGTTGCCGCCGCGCCCCGGTATTGCGCGTGGGCGGCCGTGCTACCCCCGGCAAGCAGGGCAAAGAGCATAAAAGTGGTTTTTTTCATCAGAAACCTACAGGTGATGGATGTGGCAAAGCTACGGACATTGGCCTTGTGAGCGGGGGTAGAGAAATGGAAAAAGCCAGTCTCCCGGTGGGAGACTGGCTTTTTGATAAATCTCGGTAAGCGAAAAGTCGCTTAGCCTTTGCTGCCAAACAGGTAGTGTACCTGGAATTGGAACACGCCGTTGTGGAAGTTGTTGGTGCCTTGCAACGGAGCATTGCCGGTGCCAAAGCCATCCTTGTATACGTTGGAGAAGTCGCCGGTGTAGCGTACGCCCAGGCCAAAGCCGCTGGTAATCTGGTAGCCGATGCCACCTACGTAGCCAATCCCTACCGGCACCATACGGTCGCGGCTGCTGTAAACAGTCACTTCCTTAGGGCTACCAGCTTTTTCACCCTGGGGGCGGAAGAATTCACGGTCGCGGAGGGCGAAGCTAGCCTGGGGGCCAAGCTCGAAAAACAGACCTTTGCCCTCCTCACCAGTATTTACCTTAAGCAGTACTGGCACGTCGATGTAGGAAAGAGTAGAGCGGTACTGCTGGCCGTTGTAGGGCGCGAGGGCAGTGCCAGCAGGGTAGTTCGCTTGGTCGATGAAAGCACCTTTTTGCGAGTACAGGCCTTCGATTTGCAGCGAGGTCATGTCCGAAAGGCCGTAGTTAACTAGTACGCCAGCCGTGAAGCCAGGCTTAAAACCCGTGCTGGAGCCAGTTTCGCCGCCGCCCGTGTAAGAGCTGAGGCTGAAACCGCCCTTGACACCATATTTTACAACGCCGCTCTGAGCGTTGGCAGCGCCGGCAGCGCCGGCTAGAAGTGCGAGAGAAAGCAGTACTTTTTTCATGACTGAAAAATGGGTTAATAACCCCTGGCCGGGTAGTGATAGAATAATTAATGACATTTGACCAGGAATGCGCCTTATACTTGCCGTAGATGGGACAGGGTTACATTCTGCGTAAATTTTGATTTTTCACGGTGGAAATTGGGCTGCCCCCAGGTAGGATGTAGTTTTGGAATGGGTTTGCCCATTTCATTTATGCGTCATTTTTACTGGAATTCGCAGTGTATTCAACGTTACGCAGTTAGTGCTACGTTCCTGTTGAGTGCGCTGGGAAACGCGCGCCCCGGCCAGGCTGCTCAGGTGAGGGCGGGCGACTCGCTGGGCGTAGCACCGCGGGCCCCATTTATTTTTGGGGCCTATGCGCAAGGCGGCATCATTATCAGCCACACGGCGCCGGTGGCGCACCTCGTAGCGTCGCATCCCACGGGCTTCGAATTGAACGTGCAGCGCCAGACTACCGGGGCCGCGCCCTGGCACGGCTGGTACCACTACCCCAAGGTGGGCCTGGCCCTGGTGTATTACGACTACCACAACCCCATTCTGGGCCAGAGCTACGCGGCATCGGTGTACCTCAGCAAAGCTATCCGGCGCACGGCGCGCCACGACCTGAGCTTTCGGCTGGGTACGGGCCTGGCGTATTTTCCCCAGCACTACGACCTCTACACCAACCGTAAAAACACGTTCGTGAGCTCGGCGCTCAATGCTACGCTGCAAATGCGCCTGGAGTACGAGGTGGCCATCGGCCGGCACCTGGGCCTGCTTATGGGCCTGGCACTCAACCATTACTCCAACGGCGCCACGGCCAAGCCCAACTTCGGTATCAACCTGCCTACCCTGCTGCTGGGCCTCAACTACCACCAGCTGCGGCCAGTGCCCACGGCCACCGCGCTGGCCCCAGCCCCGGATGATATAGGCCATACTTTCTGGAATATCAGTACCAGCCTGGGCTACAAGCAGCGCAGCGGCGGCGACCAGACTCACTACCTCGTAAACTCGGTGACGCTGGCCGCCGGCCGGCGCGTCAATCGCAAAAGCAACCTGCTGGTGGGGGTAGAAGGCTTCTACGACCGCTCGCTGGTGGCCGCGCTACGCGACACGGCCCAAAGCCAGGACCACCTGCCCGATGTGAAAAAAGCCGGCGGCTTCGTGGGCCACGAGCTGCTGTTTGGGCGGCTGGCGCTCGTCACGCACCTGGGTTTCTACGTCTATAATCCCTACAAGTCGAACCCGTTTTTTTACGAGCGCGTCGGCCTCAAGTACCAGTTTACCAACCTGCTCTTCGCCGACATCGACCTGAAAGCCCACCGCGCGGCAGCCGACGTTATCGAGTTTAAAGTGGGCGTAAAGCTGTAGCCGCCACGCTTAAGGGTGCCTACTGGCGGCTTTGGATAACGTTGGCTACGCTTGGGGCAAAAATGCGGGGATAGGGGCCGGGCGCGGCCGCACCTTTGGGATGCGAGCCGGTGCTGACCTCCCGGCGGCTCGTGTGGCCCATGCTTCCTGCGTTTTTGCGCGCTATGCTCTACCTGCACATTGCGGCGGGCTTCGTTGGCTTCTTCGTGGCCCCGGTGGCGCTGGCCGTGCGCAAGGGCGGGCCGGCGCACCGGCGTTGGGGGCTGGTGTTTTTCTGGGCGATGGTGGTGGCGGGCACTACCTCGCTGCTGCTGGCCGGGCTCAAGCTCTCGGTTGTGCCGCTGGCTGCCGCCAACGCGTCGGCGCTTAAATTTCTGCTGCTCACGGGTTTGTTTACGCTCTATCTGGCTGGCTTCGGCTACCGGGCGCTCTACCTCAAAAAGCTGGGCCACGGCCAGCAGCCGGCACTCTCCGACTGGCTGACGGTAGGGACTGGCTTGCCGGTGTTTGGGTTTTTTGTGTTTTGGGGCCTGCGGCACGGCGCTGTTCCGGCCATCGTATTCGGAGCCATTGGGTTGATGACGGCCGGCCGCCAGTTGTGGAGCTACCTGCGCACCGCCCCGCCCGCGCCACAACAGTGGCAGCGCAACCATATCTCGGGCTTTGTGGGGGCGTATATCGCAGCCGTATCGGCCTTTTCAGCCACCAGCCTGCATTTTATTCCCTGGCCCTGGAATTTTCTCTGGCCCACGCTGTTGGGCGTGCCCTACCTGCTGTGGGCGCAGCGCCGCTACGTGGGCCGCTGCGGCACTCAGGCGGCCCCGCTTGTGCGGCCCGAAATAAGCGCCAGCTAAACCAGTGCCCGGTTTATCTGGCTTACCAATCCCGGCCCCTCGTAGATAAAGCCCGTGTAGAGCTGCACCAGCGTGGCCCCGGCAGCCAGTTTTTCCAGCGCATCCTGAGCCGAGTGAATGCCGCCCGCCCCGATAATTGGTAGTGCCCCCTGGCTTTTTTGGTGCAGGTAGGCGATAACCTCGGTGGCCCGCGCCCGCAATGGCCGCCCACTAAGGCCACCCGCGCCGTAGCCCGCTACGGTGGGGGTAGGCGTCGTGAGGCCATCGCGGCTGATGGTCGTATTCGTCGCCACCAGGCCGCTGAGCTGCGTTTCGCGGGCTATTTCCAGGATGTCGTCGAGTTGCGCGTCGGTGAGGTCGGGCGCGATTTTGAGTAGCAGCGGGCGGGGGGTAGGGCGCAGCAGATTGCGGGCCTGCACCTGCTGCAAGAGGCTGATGAGCGGCTTTTTGTCTTGTAGTTCGCGCAGGCCCGGCGTGTTGGGCGAGCTCACGTTCACCACGAAATAATCAACCACCTCGGCCAGCGCCTCGAAGGCGGCCACGTAGTCGTCGGCCGCCCGCTCGTTGGGCGTGTCCTTGTTCTTGCCGATGTTGCCGCCGATAATAAGCTGCCGGTTTTGCCGCCGCGCCAGGCGGGCCGCCACGGCCGCCGCCCCGTCGTTGTTGAACCCCATGCGGTTAATCAGCGCCGCATCCTGCGGCAGCCGGAACAGGCGCGGCACCGGGTTGCCAGGCTGCGGCCGGGGCGTCACCGTTCCGATTTCGACAAACCCAAAGCCCAGGCTAGCCAACTCATCGGTCAGCACCGCGTTCTTATCGAAGCCGGCCGCCAGCCCCACCGGGTTCGGAAATTTCAGCCCGAACACCTCCCGCGCCAGGCTGCGGTGCTGGTAGTCGTAGAGGCCGCGCAGCAGCGCGCCAGTGCCCGGCAGCCGCGCCGCCCGCTTCAGGTTATCGAATACGAAGTGGTGGGCGCGCTCAGCATCGAGCCTGAACAGCAGCGGTTTGACGACGGACTTATACACTGGCATCGGGGCCAAATTGCTGGTCGAGGTCGGCAAATAATTCTTCCAACACTATTAGTAAGCCAGGAAGGGTGTGCTGCGCCACCTCCCATACCTTAGCTAAGTCTACCCGGAAATATTCGTGCGCAATCAAGTTGCGGAAATCTTTCGTGCCTTGCCAATTAATACCAGGCCATAGCCGTTGCGTGTCGGCTGATACTTGGGAGGCTGCCTCGCCCAAAATTTCAAACTGTCGCTCTACCCCCGATTGTAATAACAGGTCCGAAACAAAGTCAGCAAATGTCTTGCCCCGCAAAAACAACTCCATGTTGCGGGTAGCCTGTAGCATGTGCAAGACCCGCTCAGGGTCACGCGGCCTCCCTTTTTTGGCGCTCATATAGTATGGTTAAGTCCTTTTTGATGTAGCGCATCATGTAGTCGGAAACGACCGTTCCTACGTCAGTTTTAACTCCTAGCTTGGCTTCTAAGTCGCGGGAATAATCAAAAAATTCCCAGCCCACCGGGCGTTCCATCGTCAGCAACAAATCCAAATCGGACTCGGCGGTGGCTTCGCCGCGCGCATAGGAGCCAAATACTTCGACCTTTCGCACGGGCTTATCGGCAAAATAATCGGCCAGCACTTGGCGGATGTAATCGAGCGAGTGCGGAAGCGGGGCCATGCCACAAAGTAAGGGCGTTGGCGCGAGATAAGCTACCCCGCCCAGCCTTCCCTATCGAGCGAGCGATACTGAATGGCCTCGGCCAGGTGCTGAATCTGAATTTCGTCGGTGCCCGCGAGGTCGGCGATGGTGCGGGCCACTTTCAGGATGCGGTCGTAGGCGCGGGCGCTCAGGCCGAGGCGCTCCATCGCGGTTTTGAGCAGGTTGCGGCCCGCCTGGCTTATCTCGCAAATGTCCTTCACCATCTGCGAGGGCATCATGGCATTAGAATGAATATCAGGCTGCTGCGCAAAGCGCTGGGTCTGAATCTCGCGGGCTTTTTCCACGCGCTGCTGAATGTCGTGGCTGGTTTCGGCCTTGCGCGTTTCGGTCATCTGGTCGAAGGTGACGGGCGTTACCTCCACGTGCAGGTCGATGCGGTCAAGCAGCGGGCCCGATACCTTGTTCAGGTACTTCTGCACCACGCCGGGGCCGCACACGCATTCTTTATCAGGATGATTGTAGTAGCCACATGGGCACGGATTCATGCTCGCGATGAGCATAAAATTGGCCGGAAAGTCGATGCTCACCTTGGCCCGCGAAATAGTCACGCGGCGCTCTTCCAGCGGCTGACGCATCACCTCCAGCACCGTGCGCTTAAATTCGGGCAGCTCGTCCAGAAACAGCACGCCGTTGTGCGAAAGCGAGATTTCGCCCGGCTGCGGATTGCTACCCCCGCCCACCAGCGCCACGTCCGAAATGGTGTGGTGCGGCGCCCGAAAGGGCCGCTGATTGAGCAGGCCCTGACCGGTGCCCAGCTTGCCGGCCACCGAATGAATCTTGGTGGTTTCGAGCGCCTCCTGCATGTTGAGGGGGGGTAGGATGGTGGGCAGGCGCTTGGCCAGCATGGTTTTGCCCGCGCCGGGCGGGCCTATCATAATCACGTTGTGGCCGCCGGCCGCCGCTATTTCCAGCGCCCGCTTGATGTTCTCCTGGCCCTGCACGTCGGCAAAGTCGGCGGCGTACTGGTTGGCGGTGTGCTGGAAGATGTCGCGCGTGTCAACGCGCACGGGCTCAATGGTTTCCCTCCCCTCAAAAAAGTCGATGGCCTGCTGCATCGTCTCCACCGGAATCACGTCGAGGTTATTGACGATGGCGGCTTCCCGCGCGTTTTCCTTCGGCAGAATAATGCCCTTAAACCCCTCCTTGCGCGCCTGAATGGCAATCGGCAGCACGCCCTTGATGGGCCGCAGCGCGCCATCGAGCGACAGCTCACCCATGATGATGTAGTCGCCCAGATTCTCCGTAGTCAGCTGCTGCGAGGCGTGCAAAATGCCCAGCGCGATGGGCAAATCGTAGGCCGCGCCTTCCTTGCGAATATCGGCCGGCGCCATGTTCACGACCACTTTGGTGCGGGGCATCCGGTAGCCGCGCAGCTTCAGCGCCGACTCGATACGCTGCTGGCTTTCCTTAATCGCGCTATCGGCCAGGCCGACTACGTAGAACAACGTTCCGGCCGTGACAACTACTTCAATAGTAATGGTATAGGCATTAACACCCTGCACGGCCGAGCCGTAGGTTTTGGTTAGCATTAGTTCAGTATAATTTCTTCAGTATAAGAATTCTGTTACAAAAGAACGTTATGCTGAACGAAGTGAAGCATGACGTTCTGAATAAGGGTAAGAAAGCAAGGAGCTAGGCCGCTACCAGCTTCTCAATCAGCAGTATCATAATGTGAATGGCCTTGATGTGCACCTCCTGAATGCGGTCGGCGAAGCCGAAGTGCGGCACCCGGATTTCCACGTCGCTGAGGGCGGCGAGCTGGCCGCCGTCTTTGCCGGTGAGGCTCACCACCTTCATGCCGGCGGCGCGGGCGGCCTCGGCGGCGCGCAGGATATTGGGCGAGTTGCCGCTGGTGCTGATGGCCAGCAGCACGTCGCCGGGCCGGCCCAGCGCCTCCACGAAGCGGCTGAACACGAACTCAAAGCCGAAATCATTGGCCACGCAGGTCAGGTGCGAGGCTTCAGTGAGGGCGATGGCGGCCAGGGCGCGGCGGTCCTGGCGGTAGCGGCCGGATAGCTCCTCGGCAAAGTGCTGGGCGTCGCAGAGGCTACCGCCGTTGCCGCAGGTCAGGGCCTTGCCACCGTTGTTGAGGCTGGCGGCAAAGAGCTCGGCGGCCTGGGCAATGCGCTGGAGATTAGTATCGTCGGCCAGAAACTGGTCGAGTACGCTACGGGCTTCGGTCAGCTCGGCGCGAATGAGGTCGGAAAGGTGCAAGCGGGGTTACTGGTAGGTGGGAGGGGTAGGGGGCAGCGGGTTGGCGCGGCGGGCCTGGTCGGCGGTGGGGTAGGCCACGCCGGGCGGCGTAGCCGGCGCCGAAGGGGGGTAGGCCGCCGGCGCGGCCAGCGGCTTTTGGGCGTCGAAAAGCTGGGCCTTCAACTCATTGATTTTGCGCTCGTGCTTGCCCACGGTGCGCCGCAGCAAGCCACTGTCGATATTCTCAAAAATAAGCAGCAGGCCGATTACCGCCACGCTGGCCCAGGTGAAGCCGAGGAGCATGTTCACCTCCATCGGCAGGCTGTAGGCACTGAAAATCCCGACCGTGGAGGTGCGTACGAACGGGAAAAACAGAATCAGCAAAGCCACCAGCAGGTAAACCAGGGCCAGGACCGTGACAATGCGTTTAAGAAAAAGCATGACGAAAGAAGAAAGTGGTGAAAGCCGAAAGATAAGGCGAGCCGCCAGGCCCGCTATTCGGCTTACGTTCAGACCAGCGCCGCGTTGGTTTGCAGCTGGCTCAGGCGCTGGTACAGGCCACCGGGGCGCAGCAGCAGCTCGTCGTGGGTGCCGCGCTCCACGATGCGGCCGTGCTGGAGCACGATAATCTCATCGGCGTAGCGCACCGTGCTGAGGCGGTGGGCAATGACGAGCGAGGTGCGCGCGGCCATGAGGCGCGTGAGGGCTTCCTGCACCAGTTTCTCGCTCTCGGTGTCGAGGGCCGAGGTGGCTTCGTCCAGAATCAGAATCGGCGGGTTGCGCAGGATGGCCCGCGCGATGCTCAGGCGCTGGCGCTGCCCGCCGCTCAGCCGCCCGCCCCGGTCGCCGATGCTGGTCTGGTAGCCTTCGGGCGAGGCCATGATGAAGTCGTGGGCGTTGGCCGTTTTAGCGGCCTCAATTACTTGTTCCTCCGTGGCTTCGGTGTTGAATTTGATGTTGTTGTAAATCGTGTCGTTGAATAAAATACTCTCCTGCGTCACGATGCCCATCTGCGCCCGCACCGAGTACAGCGTGCAGTCGCGCACGTCGTGGCCGTCGATGAGCACCTGCCCGGCGCTGGGGTCGTAGAAGCGGGGTAGGAGGTCGGCCAGTGTGCTTTTGCCGCCGCCGCTGGGGCCCACCAGCGCGATGGTCTGGCCCTTTTTCACGGTCAGGTTCAGGTCGTAGAGCACCGGCACGTCGCCGTAGTGGAAGCTCACGTCGCGCAACTCCACCTGCTCCTGGAAGGGGGGTAGGGCCATCGCCCCCGGCCGGTCGCGAATGCTCGACTCCGTATCAATAATACCCAGCACCCGGCCGCCGGCCACCAGCCCGCGCTGGATGTTGCTGAACGCGCCCGACAGCGACTTGGCCGGCGTCAGAATCTGCGAAAACAGGATGATATAGGTAATAAACGCCGACGCCGATAGCTCGGCCTGCCCGCCCAGCACCAGCGAGCCGCCGTAGTACAGCAGCCCCGCCACTACCGTCACGCCCGCAAACTCCGAAAAGGGCGACGCCAGGTCGCGGGTGTTGTCGATGGCCTGGGTGGTGCGGGCATACAGGTCATTCTGAAATTCGAACTTATCCAGCACGTAGCGGCGGGCGTTGAAGGCCTTCACCACGCGCATTCCGCCCAGGGTTTCCTCAATCACCGAGAGCATGGCCCCGAGCGTGGTTTGACTGATGGTGGCGTGCCGCCGCAGCCGCTTCGACACGCTGGCGATGATGCCGCCCGAAATGGGCAGCAGCACCAGCGAAAACAGCGTGAGCCGCGCCGACATCGAAAACAGCAGCACGAAAATGCCCACGATATTCAGCGGCTCCTTAAATACGGCCGTGAGCGTGTTCACGACCGATATTTCCACTTCCTGCACGTCGTTGGTGAGGCGCGAGATGAGGTCGCCCTTGCGCTCATTGGAGAAGTAGCCCAATTCCAGCTCCGTGATGCGGCCGAAGAGCGCGCCGCGCACGTTGCGCACCACCCGCGCCCGCACCCGCGCCAGCAGCCGCCCGCCCAGGTAGCGAAACACGTTGCTCAGAAACACCGACGCGATTATCAGCCCGCACACAAACGCCAGCGTGCCCTGCTTACCGTGCCGGGCCAGCATCTGGTTGAAGTAGAAATTAAACAGCCCCTTGAGGTAGTCGAGCGTGAGCGCGAAGTGCGGCAGCGCGGCCGGCGCGGCGGCCGTGTGCACGTCGGTGGTGCCAAACAGCACATTCAGCAGCGGAATAACCAGCGTGAAGTTGGCAATGCCGAAGAAGATGCCCAGCGTGGCGTACACCGCGTACAGCGGCACGAAGTCGGCGTAGGGCCGCGAGAAGCTCAGCAGGCGCAGGTAAGTCTTCATAGACCGCAGATTCAAACGGATTTAACGGATTTCGCGGATTCAGGCATCTGCGATGCCTGGCGACGTGGGCGGGCTGCCTACTGGCTTAACGGTGGAAGGTAGCCGTTACTTCAATTTCACCTTGGATGTGCTGGTTGAACTCGGCGAGCTGCTCGGCGGGCACCCATAGCTCGTTGTGCTGCGCGTCGCCCACGTTTCGCACCGCGAATTGCGCCAGGTAGTCCGCGTCAACCGCGAAGCGTACCACGTGTCCCACGCCGTAGTAAGGTACGTTCCAGTCGCGGCTGATTTGCGCCGCGTACTCCTCGTTCAGCACGGGGTAGAAAATAGGCTGCTCGGGCAACCGGGGCGGAAACGCGCGCCAGCCGCTGGCCGCAATTAAGTCCAGCTCCGTTTGATTAACCGGTCGATATAAAAAAGTAGTGGTCCTCATCAACAAAGTCAAAAGCCGCCCAGCCAAAAAGAAAAAAGCCAGCCGCGCAGCGGCGTATCCGTTTCATCCGCTAAATCCGTTTGAATCTGCGGTTTAGAATTCGTGCAGGCGCTGGGCGATATTCCAGCGCAACGCCACCGATGGGTACACCTCCGTGCCATTGCCGATGGCCCCGCCGCTTGGGTAAGCCAGCGGTTGATTAATCGATTGGTGGCGCACGATGAGCGTGGCATCCACGAATAGGTTGAGGCGCGGCTGGTACGTGGCCGTGAAGTCGGCGTGGAAGAGGTGGCTGGTGTTGCCGTTGCCTACCCGGTAGCCGTAGTCGATAGTATTACCGGCCCCGTCAATTGGGCGGTTGATAGGGTCATAAGGCTGCAAAGGGTTAGAGCCGTAATTGCTGTGGGGAGTAGGGTGGTTCACCTGGCCGTAGGTATAGTCCAGGCCCTGCTTGGTGTAGAAAACCTTGGCCACCAGGTTGAGGCGGGGTAGGGGCTGGTAGCTAAGCACGCCGAGTATTTCCGCCAGGTTGGCGCCCATCGGATGGGCCAGTGGTTGCAGGTAGTGCTCGTAGGAGGTGTACAGGCTCTCGTGCTGGTAAGTATAGGGGCGGATATAATTGAACTCGACTTGCAAGTCGAGGTTGCGCACGCCGGCCAGGTCAAGGAGCTTGCCGCCCAGCTGGATAGCCTGCTTGTTGCTCCACCAGCCGTTGCCGGCCCTGATTTCACTCAGCTTAAACTCGTCGAGCACCAGCTGGCCGTAGAGCTGGGCGCGGTGCTTAATGTTCCACTTAAAATCGAAGCCCAGCAGCGCGTTATCCGTCGAGCCCACCTGCTGCTCAATGGCGCGGTAAAAAATGACCGGGTTCAGGTACTGAATTTCCAGCCCGCGCCCCGGCCCACCCGATACTTCCGACTCAAACACGCCGATGTTGAAGTTATCGGTCACGTCGAAGCTCAGGTGGTGCAGCGCCAGGTATTTTTTGGGGTAGAGCGTATCCGAATTGGAGATGCCGCGGCGGGCCGTCAACTCGGCAAAGATGTTCTGATAATTGAATTTCCAGACCCGCGTATTCAGCTTCAGGAAGAAATACGGCGCGCTGTAGTCGCTCAAAATCAGCGAGCGGTAGCCATTGCCGATAAAATTGCGGTCGTGCGCAAACTGCAAATTAATGTGCTTGGTAGCCGCGTACGTGATGCCGCCCCGCGCCGTAAAGAAGTCGTAGGCGCTGCCACTGGTCTTAAAGTCCTTCGTATATCCCTCGTGCGGGGCCACGGGTGACCCCGGATTACTGTCGCGCCGAATCTGGGCCTGCACCCAGCCCGGCACGGCCTCCTGGTTATCCGTCAGAAAGCCGTAGAAGCCCAGCCGTTGGTCAATCAGCCCCTCGAAGGCCGCGCCGCGCGTGTTCACGTAGCGCAGGCCGCTGATGCTGCCGTCGCCGCTATCCGCACCGCCTTGTAGTAGCAATACCGGGTTCAGGCGAAAGGAAAAATCCGTGGTCTGCACGCTGTACAGGTCGGTCTGGTCGCGGTAGAAATACGTCAGGAACGGCCGCTGGCTCTGATTAAGGCTGTCGCCGGTGGCCGAAAACATCCAGTTGTCCTTCACCAGATATTGCGCGTTGAAGCGGTCGGCTGCCGACAGGTCAGCGCCATCGAGCAGGCGCTCGCCCAAGTGGCCCGCCGCCGACCTGGTGTAGGGGCGCACGCTGGTGTGCGGGTCGTGCAGCGAGTCGGGCCCGTACTTGATGGCATAACGGTCGATGAGGCGGTACGTATTAGGGTCGAGCGGCACGTACAGCGGCCCCTGGTAGGGCGCGCGGGCCTGGCGCGGGGCCGCCCCCGGCGCTGCCACGCGTGCCGGGGCTTCCGGCACCACGGGGGGGATAGCGGCGGGCTGCGCCGGGGGCGGGTCGGCCGGTACGGGGCGGTCGGCGCGAGACTTCTTCTCCTTGGTAATTATTTTTTCGCCTTTGGTATTCTCAGGGAGGGGCTTGTCAAAAATATACCAGTTGGCCGAGTTGGGCGTGGGTGGGATAGTCTGTGCCGCAAGCGGACCAGCCAGCCCAAATAATAAGAAGGATAAGTAGTATTTCATCACCTAAAAATCACCACGAAGAGGGTAAGTCGCACAAAATTACGTCGGCCGGTTTGGGGAATGGGTAATAGGGAGTAGGCAATGGGTAATCGCCGGTCATTGCGAGCTTGCGAAGCAATGACCGGCGATTACCCATTGCCTACTCCCTATTACCCATTCAAAGAATGCTGCATCTGCTTCGCTTTGCTGACCTCGACCTTGCCCGCTGGGAAGTCTGCGTGGCCGCCAGCCCCGGCGCCCTGCCCTACGTGCAGGCGTGGTGGCTGCGCGCCACGGCCGGCCGCTGGGCGGCCGTGGTTGAGCTGGGGCCGGCCGGCGAGTACCGCTCGCTGCTGCCGCTGCCCACCAAGTGGCGGCCGGGGGGTAGGGTAGGGTACCAGCCGCTTTTCACCCAGCAGCTGGGCCTGGTGCTGACGCCCGCCAGCCAGCACCGCGAGCTGGCTGACTACTTGCTGCTGGTAACCAACTATTGCCACCAGTTTTACCAGCAGCTGCCACCCCGCGTGGCGCTACCCGCCCTACCCCCCGGTTTTCGTCCGGCCGAGCGCCTCACTTATCTCCTCGACCTGGGCCCGGCCGCCGATGCGCTGCGCCAGGGCTATGCCGCCGACTACCGCCGCCGCCTGCGCCGTAATGCTGAGCTGCCTGCGCCGCTCACCGTGGCCGCCAGCGACAATCTGGACGAGCTAATCACACTTTTCCTCCGCTACCGTGGCACCGCGCACACCGGCCTGCGCCCGCGCCACTACGCCCCCTTGCGCCGCCTCTGGGCCGCCGCGCGGGCGCGCGGCGTGGCCGAGCTGCGGCAGGTACGCCACCCGGCCACCGGCGAGCTGCTGGCCGGGGCGCTGTTTATCAGGTACGAAAGCGGACTGGTTTACCTGTTCGCGGCCGCCTCGGAGGGGGGTAGGGCGGCCGGCGCGCCGCTGCTGCTGCTCGACGAAGCCGTGGGGCAGCACGCGGGGCAGCCGGGCCGGGTGCTCGACTTTGAAGGAGGCAGCCAGGCGGCCATCGGCCGTTTTTTCGCCAACTTTGGGGCGCGGCCCGTACTATATCCGACCCTCACCCTTCTTTCTCAAAACTGGTTTTTCTCATGGATGCGCCCCTGACTGCCACCCCCGCCCAGGCTCCTACCCCCGCCGCGCTCCCCGAGCGCCTGCATGTAGTGTGCGCCGAGCCGAGCATTGCCAACCATTTTCTGGCCCAGCTCCGTGATGTGGACGTGCAGAAGGACAGCCTGCGCTTCCGCCGCAACCTGGAGCGCCTAGGCGAAATTATCGCCACCCGCATCAGCGCGCAGCTCAGCTACACGCCGCGGGCCGTGCGCACGCCGCTGGGCGAGGCCCCGAGCCGGCTGCTCCGCGATTTTCCGGTGCTGGCTACCGTGCTGCGGGCCGGCCTGCCGTTTCACCAGGGCTTCCTCAATTATTTCGACCAGAGCCCCAGCGCATTTGCCGCCGCCTACCGCATCGAGGGCACGGCCCAGGTGCAGGTGCAGCTCGACTACCTCTCCGCCCCGAGCCTCGATGAGCGCGTGCTCATCCTGGCCGACCCCATGCTGGCCACCGGCAAAAGCCTGGTGCAAACCTACCGCGCCATGCTGCGCTTCGGCACGCCGCGCCAGGTGCACATCGCGGCCGTCATCGCCTCGCCCGAGGGGGTAGCCTACGTGGCCCGCGAAATTCCCGAAGCCACCCTCTGGGTAGCGGCCGTCGATGAGAAGCTCAACGAGCAGGCGTATATCATCCCTGGCCTGGGTGATGCCGGTGATTTGGCTTTTGGTAGTAAAATTTAGGATTGTAAGTAGGGGTGATTTCCTGACGCTGTTGTACCTTCATCGAGTGCCTGTTTTTGCTGGCCGAGCTGGTGGGGTCTTTAAGCTATGAAACGTAGCCCGGCAGCCCTCTGCCAAACTCGGCACGAAAACAGCATAGTACATTCATAACTAAAATTTCAAGGCCTAGCGCGTAAACCGATACAGGAAATTGTCTATTTTTGCTGCCAAACCTGCTTGATTGCGCAGGTTTGCTCGCTATTTTATTGTTATTCCTGTATCAGTGTTACACTTTGCCATGAAGCTTGCTCTTGTCTTTCTGCTCAGTACTGTTAAGTTTCTGGGTGGCCCGCTGGCGGGTAGCAAAATGGGCTTGGGCTTTTGGCCCACGCTGGGCCTCACCGTAGCCGGTATGATGACGAGCGTCTTCCTGATTTCGGGGGTGGGCAGGGCCTGGGTGCGGCATCGGCAGCAGCAGCGCCGCCTGCGCCGGGTGCCGGTTTTTTCGAAGCGCTCGCGCAATATTATCAAGGTATTCAAGCGCTTCGGTATGGGCGGCATCGCGTTCCTGACGCCCGTGCTGCTGTCGCCCATCGGCGGTACCGTGGTGGCCACGCTGCTGGGCGTGCCACGCCAGCGCATTATGCTGCACATGCTCTGGAGCGCCGTGCTGTGGGGCAGCGTGCTCACGCTGGCCAGCGCCCGCCTCGGGCACATGCTACACCATTAGGGAGTTAAGAGTGAGGAGTTAAAAGTGAAGAGTTGAAAATTACGTTGGTGAGCGTTTTGGCTGACGTGATTTCTAACTCTTAACTGATGTTACGCACCACTTCAACGCACTGTCTGGAAATGGCCTTTTCTGAAGCAGCGAAAGTGTCTTTGTGAAGCCTAAACGCAATCGGTGCGTAACATCAGCTCTTAACTCTTCACTTTTAACTCTTTTCAGCTACTGCGCCGCTTAGGCCGCGCCTTAATAGCTTTCATGCCCGGTGCCGAAGCGCCTTTCTTGCCGGGGTTTTTCTTGGCACCCTTCTGGCTCTTTTTGTGGTGCTTGCCCTCCTCAAAGGCTTTGCCGGTGCGCTTGTCAATCGTGACGCCGGGTTTTATCCACTCCTTTTTCTCGTGGAAAGAACCCTTGAACCCGGGGTCTTCGCGGCGGCGCTGCTCGTCAAGCACGCGGGCGTGCTGCTGGCCTTCCACGAAGGGGGTAGCCGTGATTTCGACCTCCTCGGGAATGGGCAGCAGCGGAATTTCCTGCCGAATCATCTCCTCGATGCGCTCGATGTGCTGGCGCTCGGCCGGATTGGCAAACGTGATGGCCGCGCCCGTGTGCCGTGCCCGGCCCGTGCGCCCGATGCGGTGCACGTAGTCGTCGTATATCAGCGGCACGTCAAAGTTTACCACGTGGCTCACCTGCGGCACGTCGATGCCGCGCGCCGCCACGTCGGTCGCCACCAGGTAGCGCACGTGGCCCTCCTTAAAGGCGTCCATGCTGTTGAGGCGGGCGTTCTGGCCCTTGTTGCCGTGGATGACGCGCACCTCACCCACGGGTGCTTTGCGCTGCAAAAAGCGCGCTACCTCGTCGGCATTTTCCTTGGTGCGGGTGAAGAACAGCACCCGCGTCATCTCGGCCGCGTCGCGGTGCAGCAGGTAATCGAGCAGGTTAATTTTGGTGGCCAGGTTGGGCACTTCGTACAGGCTCTGGGTCACCGTTTGGGCCGGCTGGGCGGGCGGCGTCACCTCTACCCGCACCGGAAACTCCAGAAATTCCTCACTCAAAATCGTGACCCGCTCGGGCATGGTGGCCGAAAACAGTACGTTCTGACGCTTGCGCGGAATAATTTCCAGCACCCGCCGAATCTGGGGCATGAAGCCCATATCCATCATCTTGTCGGCCTCGTCGAGCACCAGCGTCTGAATATTTTTCAGAATCAAATCGCCCTTCAGGTAAATCTCCATCAGCCGGCCGGGGGTAGCGATGAGAATATCCAGCCCCGCCTTTATCGTCTCAATCTGCGTCTTCGGCCCCAGCCCGCCGTAGATGGCATAAATGCGCAAATCGGTGTAGGTAGCCAGCGCCTTGAGGTGTTTTTCGAGCTGAATAGCCAGCTCGCGGGTCGGCGCCAGCACCAGGGCGCGCGGGTGTTCGCCCTGCGCGTACTTCACCTTCATAAGCAGGGGTAGGCCGAAAGCCGCCGTCTTGCCGGTGCCGGTTTGGGCAATGCCCAGCACGTCGTGCCCGGCCAGCAGCAGCGGAATGGTCTGCACCTGCACCGGCGTGGGCTCGGTGAAGCCAGCCTCGGCTACGGCGGTGAGTAATTGCTTGTTAAGCTTGAAGTCGGTAAAGGCAACGGGGGTATCCATCCGGCAAAGGTCGGGCTATTTTGCTGCGCAATCGCGTTTCCTCTTTAGGACGAGCGTAATTGAATCAGTCGTCATTGCGAGCCTGCGAAGCAATCGTATCCGAACGAAACCCGCGCCGGTCATGCATCTATCGTTCGGGTGCGATTGCCGCGCTTCGCTCGCAATGACAAACGATTTTTTTGCAAATTTCAGCGCCCTGCGTATCTTTGCACTCCCAAATCACCACACGGTAGATATAGCTCAGCTGGTTAGAGCGTCGGATTGTGATTCCGAAGGTCGTGGGTTCGAGCCCCATTATTTACCCTCGCAAAAGTCCCCGGATGCGAATCCGGGGACTTTTTTTGTTAGTTGCATAGTTGGGTACCCATCGCCCAATTCTCTACCCACTCTAATTTCCCGCAATGAGTCTGCTCGTTATCGGCTCCGTGGCTTTCGACGCCCTGGAAACTCCCTTTGGCAAAACCGACAAAATCATCGGTGGCGCGGCTACTTACATCGGCCTCTCGGCTTCGTACTCGACCAAGCCCGTGAACCTGGTGGCCGTGGTGGGCGGCGACTTTCCGCGGTCTGACATCCAGATGCTGGAAACCCACGGCGTCGATACCGAAGGCCTGCAAATCAAGCCCGAAGAAAAATCGTTCTTCTGGTCGGGCCGCTACAGCCAGGACCTCAACTCGCGCGAAACCATCGCGACCGAGCTGAACGTGCTGGGCTCGTTCGACCCGCTCATCCCGGATGCGTATCAGGACTGCAAGTACCTGATGCTCGGCAACCTGGCGCCCCAGGTGCAGCGCCTCGTCATTGAGCGCCTCGTCAACCGCCCCAAGCTCATCGTGCTCGATACGATGAACTTCTGGATGGATTCGGCGCCCGATGAGTTGCTGGCGACCATCGAGATGATTGACGTGCTCAGCATCAACGACGAAGAAGCCCGGCAGCTGTCCGGCGAGCACTCGCTGGTAAAGGCGGCCCGCAAAATCCTGGCTTTGGGGCCGAAGTTTCTGGTCATCAAGAAGGGCGAAAACGGCGCGTTGCTTTTTCACAAGAATAAGGTGTTCTTCGCCCCGGCCCTACCCCTCGAAGAAGTATTCGACCCGACCGGTGCGGGCGACACCTTCGCCGGCGGCTTCATCGGCCACATCGCGGCCACCGACGACTGCTCGTTTGAGAACCTCAAGCGCGCCGTTATCCACGGCTCGGCGATGGCCTCGTTCTGCGTCGAGAAATTTGGCACCGAGCGCCTGCTGAATTTAACGCAGGAAGAAATAGAAGCCCGCGAAGCGCAGTTTGAAGAGCTGGTGCGCGTGCAGCCAATGGGCGTAACGGCGTAGCCAGAAAGCAGAACAATAGAAGAACGTCATGCTGAGCTTGCCGAAGCATCTCGCTCACACCGTTGGAATACTAATCCTGACGGTGCGAGCGAGATGCTTCGGCAAGCTCAGCATGACGTTCTACTCGCATTCAAAGTGAATAAGGTCTTCTTATGCTACCTTCCTGGCTGCGCAAAAACCTGGGCGAACTCGTCTTCCTCGCCGCCTTCGCGGTGGTGATGACGACCGACCTACGCCTGCCCGTGCTAAGCACCTTGCAGCGCGGCCTGCTGGCAACCGGGCTATGGCACGCCGCGCCGCCCACGGCCCCGGCGGCGCTGCCCGTGCGGTTTGCCAGCGTGCGCGCCGACTATCCCTACCCCCTGCCGCTGTACACGCTCGACGGCCGCCCGGCCAACCTGCGCCAGTTTCGGGGCAAAGCGGTGCTCGTGAACCTGTGGGCCAGTTGGTGCCCGCCCTGCCTGGCCGAAATGCCTGGCCTGCAAGCGCTCTACCAAAAAACGGACACGGCTAAAGTGGCCTTCGTGCTCATCTCGCTTGATGAGAACCCGAATAAAGCCCGCGCCTTACTGAAGCGCAAAGGCTATAAGCTGCCGGTGTTTTTTCCGGCCGCGCCGCTGCCCGCGCCCTTCGATTCGCCCTCGATTCCATCCACGGTTATCCTCACGCCCACCGGGCGGCTGGCTGACCGCCACGACGGCATGGCCGACTACGACACGCCCGAGTTTCGGGCGGCGCTGGAGAAACTGGCCGAGTAAGCTGGCTTCGGTGAGAAGGCGGGGGTAGGGGCAACCTTACGGCCCTTTGGTGGGTACAATAAGGATACGCTCACTACTCCTTTTCCCGCCATGTCATTAGCACACAAAGACGCCGACCCGCAGGACGAAAAAACGTCCGTCAATCCCTTCGAAAATACCAAGAAGAAAAGCACCAAGGTGCAGGACCCGAACACCAACCAAGTATCGCACCGTGGCAATACCACCGACGGCGCTGATTCTGGCGAGGGCGTCAACAACATCCGCAGCAACCCGCAGGGCAATAACCCGATGTCAGTGAACAAAGGCAAAGTAGGCAAAGGCGGCGACGCCAAGCACTAAAAAACCTGGATTGCCCAACACAGAAACTGCCCCGTCGAGCAATCGGCGGGGCAGTTTCTGGTTACAACCCGAAAAACATAAAAGAAAAAAACGACAGGGGCGCAGCCCCGTATCCGCGAAATCAGTTGAATCACTTTGAATCTGCGGTCTAAAAGTCCCATCCCAGCCATTTCTGAAAGCCAGCTTTTTGCGCCTCATCCGCCTCCGCCAGCTTCTCCACCGCGTAGCGCGGGCCAAACCCTACCCCCGGTTGCGCGGCCAGGTCCACCAGCAGCAGCCGATTCTGCCGAAACACGGCCACCTCGTAGCGAGGCGCGTCGGTGCTGAGCAGGCTTTGTAAATTCATATCGACCCGGCGGCCGTTAATGGCTACTAGCTCATCATCGATGGTGAGCGCGGCGGCGGCCGGCGAGCTGGGCCAGATGTAAGTCACTTCCGTGCGCTCATTCTTTACCACCGTGCGGAAGCCAAAAATGCCTTCCGAAGCCGAGGCGTTTTCAGTCGCTACCAGCTGGCAGCCAACGGTGTGCAGTGCCTTATCAAGCGGTTCCTGCAAGGGCGCGGTGCCGTTGATGAATTTATCGAAGTACACCTGCATCTTGCGGCCGGCCACTTCGCCCACGATGCGAGCGTAGTCCTCATCGGTGTAGCCGATGCCAGTTTTGCCAAAGTCCTCGTAGAGGCGGCGCATCACGTCGTCGAGGCTGCGGGCGTGGCCGTGCAGCTGCCGGATGGTGAGGTCGAGCAGCAGCGCGGCCAGCGCGCCCTTGTGGTATACGCTCACCTTGCGGTCGGGCACGCCGGGCCGGTAGCCATCGAGCCACAGGTCCATGCTGGCATCAGCCAGGCTCAGGTTCTGGCTGCCCGCGTCGTCGTAGTGCTTGCGCAGCACCAGGTTCAATTCCTCAAAATACTGGGCCGGCGTGCGCACGTGGCTGCGGGCCAGCAGGTACTCGCCGTAGTAAGTCGTGATGCCCTCGGCGATGTAGCAGGTGCGGAAATAATTTTCGCGGGCGTAGTCGTAGGGCTGCATCTCGGCCGGCCGAATGGCCTTGATGTTCCAGGTATGAAACAGCTCGTGGCAGCTCACGCCCAGCAGCTCTTTATACAGTGCCTCGTGCATCAGCAGCTCGGCCGGACCCAGCACAATCACCGTCGAATTGTGGTGCTCCACGCCGTGGTAGTGCTTGTAGGGCAGAAACTGGTTAAGGAAATGATAATCAGCCACCGGCAAGCCGCCGAACAGCTGAATCTGCTCCTCCGAAAACGCCTTAAAATCGGCCAGCAGCCGGGGCCAGTTAATCAGCGCCTCCTCGCCCTGCGCCCACACGTGAAAAGGCACGCCGCCCGCTTCGTACTGCTGGTGCTGAATGGTGGGGCTGGCAATGAGCGGCGCATCAACCAGCTGGTCAAAACTGCTGGCTTGCAGCGTGTTGGGCAGCGTCTGGGGCAGGCCGCAGGCCAGGCGCCAGTCGGCGGGCAGGTCGAGGGTAAGCTGGCAGGGCGCCTCTTGCTGGCCTTCGGCATACATCAGGGCCTGCACGGGGTTGAGGTAGAGCTGCGTAGCGTCGAGCCACGAGCCGCCGGCGTCCATCTGGTGGGCGTAAAAATTGTAGCGCACGCGCACGCTGCGGCCCGCCGCGCCGGGCACTTCCCAGCGGTCCTTGGTCACTTTGCGGTAGGGTAGGGGCGCGTCCGTCTCGGCATCGCTGATTTCGACGCGCTGAATTTTCTGCGCGAAATTCTGGAGCTCATAACGCCCTGGCCGCCAGGCGGGCAGCTGCAAGGCCAGCGGGCCAGCGGCCTCGGCCGGCACCTCCACCATGAGCTGAATCTGAAGGTAAAACGTGAGCGGATTTTCGAAGGAAACGTGGTAGTAGGTCATGGATGAAGTAGAATGCGACTGGCAATGTAAAACGGAGTGGTACTCCGTTTGGGCGCGGGCGGCGGCAAGGAGCGCGGAGTAGGGCGGCGGCCTACCCCCTGCTTTACGGCTCGCCGGCCCTGAAGTGGTACGGCGTTTTACATTAGTCGCGCAGCCCTTGCTATTCTAAATCGAAATTCGTACCTTTGCCGGCCCAACTCGCAATTTGACCGGACATGAAACGTACCTATCAACCCTCGCAGCGCAAGCGCCGCAACAAGCACGGTTTCCGCAACCGTATGGAAACCGCTAACGGCCGCAACGTGCTGGCCCGTCGCCGCGCCAAAGGCCGCAAGCGCCTCACCGTATCGGACGAAGGCCGTCACAAGCGCTAGGTCTTTAAGCTGTTAGCGACTAGCTGATAGCTTTTGGCTGGCAGGTAGCCGCATTGTTGAGGTAGGTACTTTTCTGGCTTAGCCAGGAATAACTGCCGCTACAATGCGGCTTCGCTGTTTCTCCTATCGTGACCGAGCTTTCCGCCGCCAGCGCGCCGCCGCCCACTGGCCGAACGTACACTTTCCCCAAAGCGGAGCACCTGTGCAGCAAAAAGCGCATTGAGCAGCTTTTTAACCGGCAGAATCCTTCCCTGGGCGTTTACCCGCTGCGCCTGACGTGGCTGCCGGCTCCGGCGCGTACCACTACCCCCCCGCAGGTGCTCATCACGGTGCCCAAGCGCACTTTCAAGCGGGCCGTGGACCGCAACCGCCTCAAGCGCTTGCTGCGCGAGGCGTATCGCCTGAATAAGTACCGGCTGCTGGAAGCCGAAAACGGCCATCCGGTGGCGCTGTTGGGCATTTTGTACACGGGTAAAGAAAAAAGTGAGCTGGGCCTGATAGAAAAAAAATTAATTTCCGGGCTGAATCGTTTGCTGGCGGAAGCCGCGGTGCAACCTGCACCGTAGGTAGGCAACTCTTCACTAAGAAACGAAGAATGAATTGGGAGAAAATAAGAATCGCTATTTAGGTAGTGTTTCCTCCGGCATTCTTCATTATCTTTCTGCCCGATGACAAACCGTAAAAAATTACTCGCTACCCTGGGTCTGGGCGCGCTCGGCCTTGTTAGCTTTCGGGCCGCGTCCGATAGCGAGCGGTATTTTGAGATTGCCAAGAACCTCGACATCTTCGCTACCCTCTTCAAGGAAGTGAACACGTACTACGTGGACGAGATTACGCCCGGCAAGCTGGTGAAAACGGGCATCGACGGGATGCTGAAATCGCTGGACCCATATACCAACTATATCCCCGAGGACGATATCGAGGACTTCCGCACGCTCACGACCGGCCAGTACGGTGGCATTGGGGCAGTAGTGGAAAAGCGCAACGGCAAAACGGTGGTGCGGAGCGCCTACGAGGGCTACCCCGCCCAAAAGGCCGGTTTGCTGCCTGGCGATGAAATCCTGACTATCAACAATATCAACGTTGATAAAAAGACGAATGCCGACATTAGTAAGCTACTTAAGGGCCAGGCCAACTCAGTGGCGAAGCTGATGGTAACGCGCTACGGCCAGGATAAGCCGGTCGAAATCGACATTACCCGCGATAAAATCCAGGTTGATAACGTGCCCTACTACGGGATGCTGACCAGCGACATTGGGTATTTTCAGCTGGGCGGCTTCACGATGGATGCCGGCCGCGAGGTGCGCAACGCCGTGGTGAAACTCAAGGAAAAAGGCGCGAAAAAGCTGGTTTTTGATATCCGCGACAACCCCGGCGGGTTATTGAACGAGGCCGTCAATATCTCTAACCTGTTCGTAGACAAGGGTCTAGACGTGGTGAGCACCAAGGGCAAGGTGACGGAGTGGAACAAGACCTACAAGGCGCTCGACGTGCCGCTCGACACGCAAATACCGATTGCCATCATCACGAGTAACCGCTCGGCGTCGGCGTCGGAAATCGTGTCGGGCGTGTTGCAGGATTACGACCGCGCCGTGCTGGTGGGCGAGCGCACGTTTGGCAAGGGCCTCGTGCAGGCTACCCGGCCGCTGAGCTACAACTCGCAGCTGAAGGTGACTACGGCCAAGTATTACATCCCTAGCGGGCGCTGCATTCAGGAAATTGACTACTCGCACCGCGCCGACGATGGCGCGCTGAGCAAGTTCCCGGATTCGCTGCGTACGGCCTTCAAAACGGCCGCCGGCCGCACCGTGTACGACGGCGGCGGCGTGGCCCCCGATGTGGATATACAGGACCGCGAAATCGCCGATATCACCCGCGTGCTCATCCAGAAGAGCTACCTCTTCGACTACGCTACCCGTTACCGCGCCGAGCACGCTACTATCGTGCCGGCCCGCGAGTTTAAGCTATCAGATGCTGATTATCAGAAGTTTGTCACGTATCTGCAAGGCAAAAGCATGGCCTACAGCACCGATGCCGAGCGCGTGCTCACCGACCTCACCAAAAAGGTGAAGGAAGAGAAGCACTACGAAGACGTGAAGCCCGAGCTAGACGCCATCAAGCGCAAGGTAGCCGCCAATAAAACCAACGACTTGCAGCGCTTCAAACCCGAAATCCGGGAGCTGCTGGAAGAGGAAATTGCCTCGCGCTACTACTACGAGAAGGGCCGCACCGAAGCGGGCTTCGACGACGACCCCAACATCCAGGCCGCCATCGCGGTGCTGAACGACCCCAACCGATACGCAGCCTTGCTGAAACCGGGCGGCCGGGCGGCCAGCGCCACGAAGTCGGCGGGAACGGTGAAGTAAACTAAACAAGATGAGAGTCATGGAGAAAATGTATGGGGGTAAGATGAGTTTCAAGTTTGGTGATATTACCATTTCTTTTCTCATTCATAATAATAGCTATTCAATTTCCGAAAGTGAAAACATTACATGTAAAATTTCTGTGCAGGATTTAAGCCCCATAAAAGAATGGGACTTTGATGAGGTAGTTATTCAACCTAAACCTCACGACAGTTTCTATTTGGAAACTCCTATTGAGATAGAGTTAGTGGCTCCATTTCAGTATAAGAATTTGAGTGTTAAGTTAAATAAAATTGAGCATCAAGATTTACAAAATTTAACACAAATTTTTTGGCGAATTATTAACAATCAGCAAAAAATAGATAGTGATATAGATGATAAATTATACTATCGTCAGCAGGCTAGTGAAGACATGGAATGGAGTGATAATGCTCCCCGCAACCACTACAACGACGACTTGGATATGGACCAGCAGAGTCAAGAGCATTGGGACAACATCTGAAATAAAAAAGGTCAGCCTACTTAGGCTGGCCTTTTTTGCGTTTGCGCTTAGCCTCCATCTCCACAATCACCTGCTCCAAAGGCACCGAATATTTCGGGTGAAAGTCGTCAGGGTTCGCGGCCCGCTCAGCAGCTAATTGCGCCTCCGCTATCTCGTCTTCTCGCTCTTCAATCTTTTGCACGATGCGCCATTGTATTGCACCAGGCAGGGCAACGAACGCGGCCATGAAAGCATCGGCAATGACTTCTACAGTGGCTTTAGGTAGTTTGCGGCGGCGCGTTGACTTAGGGGTGAGTTGCATATGTTAGAGAAGTAGGGTGCGGGGCTTGCCCCCGCCCGTCGTTGAACGATTGACGTAACAACGATGGGCGGGGGCAAGCCCCGCACCCTACAGGTTACGTTGCTAGTAGTATGCGCCCTTCACCAAATAGCCCTGCACGTAGTCCCGGATGCCTTCTTCCAGCGAGGCGAAGGGTCGGTCGTAGCCGATGCTGCGGAGCTTGCGCATATCGGCCTCGGTGAAGTACTGGTAGGTGTCGCGGATGTCTTCGGGGGTGTCGCGGAAGCGAATGTCGGCGGGCTGGCCCATCGCAGCGAAGGTGTTGAGGGCGAGGTCCATGAAGGTGCGCGCCTGGCCGGTGCCAAGGTTGTAGAGGCCCGAGTGCGTGCGGTGGTGGAGCAGGAAGTAGCACACCTCCACCACGTCCTTCACATAAACGAAGTCACGCATCTGGCCGCCGTCCACGTACTCGGGGTTGTGCGAGCGGAAGAGCTGCATGCTGCCGTTTTCGCGAATCTGGCGGAAGGCGTGCAGGATGACTGACGCCATGCGGCCCTTGTGGTACTCGTTGGGGCCGTAGACGTTGAAAAACTTGAGACCGGCCCAGAAATAAGGCTTTTCTTCCTGCGCCAGGGCCCATTTGTCGAAGTCGTTTTTTGACTCGCCGTAGGGGTTCAGGGGGCGCAAGTGGAGGGGTAGGGCGTCATCCTGGTCGGAGTAGCCGAGGCGGCCGTCGCCGTAGGTGGCGCCGCTGCTGGCGTACACGAGCGGCAGGTTGTAGCGCACGCAGGCCAGCCACATCTGCTTGCTATAGTTGAGGTTGAGCAGGTCGAAAACGGCGAGGTCCTGCTCGGCCGTGTCGGTGCGGGCGCCGAGGTGGAAAACGAACTCTACCTGCTCGTGGTGAGCATCGAGCCAGTCGAAAAACTCCTCGCGGTCCACATACTCGCGCAGCTTCTTGCCCTGGATGTTAGGCAGCTTTTTCTCAATGGCGAAGTTGTCAACCACGACCAGGTCGTTGAAATTGGCGGCATTGAGGCGGGAGACAAGGCAACTGGCGATGAAGCCGGCGGCGCCGGTGACGACTATCATAGGTTTTGGCTGATAGCTATTAGCTGATAGCTACTAGCTGAACTACAAACGAAATCTGGCCTTAAAGGTAGCGCCGTGCGCCTACTGGCTACCTTTGCGGCCATGCGCGTTTTGCCCATTATCAGCTGGCTGCTGGCCGGATTGGGGGCCTGCCAGTCCGAAAATAAGCCGGCTACCCCCTCGGCTACCGTGCAGGTGCACGACGACCTGGGCCGGGCGCTGACCCTGCCTGCCCACCCGCGCCGGGTGCTGGCGCTGGCCCCCAGCCTCACCGAGATGCTGTATGCCGTGGCCGATAAGGCCACCATCATTGCCCGCACGCAGGCCGACGACTACCCGGCCGCCGCGCTGCGCAAGCCGCTGGTAAACTCCTGCCCCCTCGATATGGAGCGACTCGTGGCCCTGCGGCCCGACGTGGTTTTTACGGTGGAAGGCATGACGCCATCCGACGCGGCCGCCCGCCTGGGGCAGCTCGGCATCCGGTCTATTACCAGAAATACCGGCGCGTGGCCGACGTGCCGCGTGGCCTCAACGACCTGGGCCGGCTGCTGGGCCGCCCGGCTCAGGCGCGCCGCCTCACCGATTCGCTGCAAGCGCAGCTGAACCAGCTGGCGGCCGGGCTGGCGCCGGCCCACCGGCCGGCGGTGCTGGTCCTGGCCTCGGCCGACCCGATTTACGTGTATGGCCAGAACACGCTGTTTACGGATGAAATTCGGCTGGCGGGCGGGCAAAATGCGGTGCGCGATACCTTCCCGCAGCCCTTTCCGGCCCTGACGCGGGAGTATATTTTGAAGCTGAACCCGGACGTGGTGCTCGGCGGCCGGTTTGGGAAGCTGGACAGTACGTTCTTCCACAACTCCCCCGAGCTGCGACGTACCCGCGCCTACCAGGGCCGCCGTGTATTCGCCACCACACCCAGCTTGCTCCAGCGCCCCAGCCCCCGCGTGGTGGCGGTGCGCGAGCTGCAAGCCCTTTTAACAAAATAAGCCATGCCCGCTACGCACCCCGGCCGCTGGCTGCTCGCGGGCACGCTGCTCACGCTGCTGCTGCTGGGTCTGGGGCTGCGCGTGGGCTCGTACGCCACCAATTACGCGTTCATTCTCAAAGCACTGCGGCAATATGACCCCACCGACCCAGCCCAGTTGGTGCTGGTGCAGCTGCAGCTGCGGCTGCCGCGCCTGCTGCTGGCCTGGCTGGCAGGCGCGAGCCTGGCGCTGAGCGGCTACCTGCTTCAAACACTGGTGACTAATCCGCTGGCCGACCCGTATTTGCTGGGCACGGCTTTGCTGGGCACGGCATCAGGGGCGTCGCTGGGGGCGATTATCACCTACCTGTTTTTTCCGGTGCTCACGCTGGGTGGGTTGTATTTGCCGCCGCTGGCGGCGCTGGCGGGCGGGCTACTGGCCACGGTGCTGGTGGTGGCCATTGGCTCGCGGCGGGGGCGGGTGCTGCCGGCGCCGCTGCTGCTGGGGGGGTAGCAGTGGGCGTGCTGGCGGCGGCGGGCTCGCTCATTACGTTTTTGAAGGCCGACCAGGGCAATTTGCAGACGGTAGTTTTTTGGGCGTTCGGGTCGTTTGAGCGGGCCAGCTGGGCAGTATTGGGCTACCCGGCCGTCGTGCTGGCGGCCAGCCTGGGCCTGCTGGTTTTTCTGCAAAAAGACCTTAACCTGCTGCTGCTGGGCGAGGAGCGGGCGCAGGCGCTGGGCCTGCCAGTGGCGCGGCTGCGCTGGCTGCTGCTGGGGCTGGTGGCGGCCCTCACGGGGGGGATAGTGGCGCTGTGCGGGCCGATAGGCTTCGTGGGGCTGGTGATGCCGCACCTCACGCGGGGGCTGCTGGGCACGGCGGGCCGGCTCAACCTGGCGTTTTGCGCGGTGCTGGGGGGCGGCTTTCTAGTGGCCTGCGACCTGCTGGCGCGGCTGCTCTACCCCCCCGCCGGCCTGCCGGTGGGCTTGGTCACGGCCCTGCCGGGGGTGCCATTTTTTGTATATTTGTTGAAAAAAGCTGTTAGCTAGTAGCTGTTAGCTGGTGGCTTTTGTTCAATTAATGAAGAGCTAACAGCTATGAGCTACCAGCTAACAGCCTAAAAATAACATGCTATACGTCAGCCGCCGCGAGCACTTCAATGCCGCCCACAAGCTCTACAACCCCGCCTGGAGCCCGGAGCGTAATGCGGAGGTATTTGGCCCCTGCGCCAACGAGAACTGGCACGGCCACAACTACGAGATGATAGTGACCGTGAAGGGTCAGCCCGACCCCGACACCGGCTTTGTAGTAGACCTCAAGGCCCTGAGCGACCTGCTGCGCACCCACATCACTGAGCAGGTTGACCACAAAAACCTCAACCTCGACGTGCCCTTCCTGGCCGGCCAGCTGGCCAGCACCGAAAACCTGGCCGTGGCCTTCTGGCAGATTATCGAGCGCGAGCTGCCGGCCATCAGCTCGGCCAGGCTGCACTGCGTCAAAATCTACGAAACGCCCCGCAACGCGGTGGAATACTTCGGCTAGGGCCTCTGGCAATTATGAATGAAGAATTATGAATTAGGAATTGAGTCTGCCGAAGCGCAATGACTTGAGAAACAATTCATAATTCATAATTCCTAATTCCAAATTCATAATTAAAAATGAAATACTACCTCATTGCCGGCGAGCGCTCCGGCGACACGCACGCCGCCCACCTGCTCCGCGAGCTGAAAGCCCAGGACCCCGGCGCCGATTTCCGTTACTGGGGCGGCGACCTGATGGAGGCGGAGGGCGGCCACCTGGTGCGCCACTACCGCGAGCTGGCCGTGATGGGCTTTTGGGAAACAGCCACCAGCCTGCTCAAATTTCGGGGGTTTCTGAAGCAATGCCAGGCCGATATTCTGGCCTACCGGCCCGAGGTGCTGATTCTGGTCGACTATGGCGGCTTCAACCTGCGCATGGCGGCCTGGGCCAAGGCGCAGGGCATCCGGGTGTTCTACTATATCTCGCCCAAAATCTGGGCCTGGAATCAGAGCCGTGTGGAGAAGATAAAAGCATTGGTAGACAAGATGTTCGTCATCCTGCCGTTTGAGGAAGAGTTTTATCAGCGCTTCGACTATAAGGTAGATTACATCGGCAACCCGACGGCCGACGAGGTGGCGGCTTTCCAGCCCGACCCCGGCTTTATGGCCCAGCACGGCCTCGACCCCAAGCGCCAGATTATTGCCGTGCTGCCGGGCTCGCGGAAGCAGGAAATCGAGGAGATGCTGCACGAAATGCTGGCCGTGCTGCCCGCGTTTCAGGAGTATCAGTTTGTGGTGGCCGGCGTGAGTAACCTCGACCGCGTTTACTACCAACATTTTGAGCGCAACGGGATTAAGCTGGTATTCGACCAGGCATTTGACTTGCTGAGCCGGGCCAGCGCGGCGCTCGTTACCAGCGGCACGGCCACGCTTGAAACGGCCTTGTTCAATGTGCCGCAGGTGGTGTGCTACCGCACCAGTGGCCTTACCTACCTCATTGTGAAGGCTGTTATAAAGGTGCCGTACATCTCGCTGGTCAACCTCGTTGTGGGCCGCGAAGTAGTGGCCGAATTCATCCAGGGCGGCTTCACGGCGCGCAACCTGCTCGATGAGCTCAAGCGCCTGCTCACCGACCAGGAATACATTGCCCGGCAGCGTGCCGGCTACGCCGAGCTGCGCCAGAAGCTGGGCCAGCACAGCGCCGCCCGCCAGGCCGCTGCGCTGATGGTGAGCTACTTGCAGGCGGCTTAGTACTGTGTTGCCGGCTCCCTGTGTTTTTAGCCCGCAGAGGACGCGGAAGACGCAGAAGCAACTGGACTCGTAAGCCACCTCAACCAGAAACAAGGAACCAGGAACCAGAAACCATGCCTACCCCCCAGCCGCCGTCCCTTGCCAGTACCGAGCGCACCACCGTGCAGCGCGTAGTGAGCGATACCGTCACGGCAGCTACCGACTTGCTGGCCGTGGAGGCGCCGCTCGAAATCAGCCTGGGCTACGGCCCCGCCGACCACCGCCAGACGCACACGCTGGCCGTGACCATGCGCACGCCCGGCCACGATGCCGAGCTGGTAGCAGGCTTCCTGTTGAGCGAAGGCCTGGTTCAGCAAACGGCTGATATAGATTCGATTGAGCACCGCGCCGACCCGCGCCGACCCAAAGAGCGCGGCAACGTGATACGCGCCGAGCTGGCCCCCGGCGTGGCCGTGGCCCTGAACCGCCTGGAGCGCCATTTCTATACCACGTCGAGCTGCGGGGTGTGCGGCAAAACCAGCATTGAGGCGGTGCGCGCCAGCTCGTGCCCTACCCCCCCGCCGGCCGATAGCCCGCGGGTGACGGCCGCCCTCATCCACTCCTTGCCCGAGCGGCAGCGGGCCGCCCAGCGCGTGTTTGAGCAAACCGGTGGCTTGCACGCCACGGCGCTGTTTTCGGCGGCGGGTGAGCTGCTACTGCTGCGCGAAGACGTGGGCCGCCACAACGCGTTTGATAAAGTGGTGGGAGCCGCGCTGCTGGCCGGGCAGGTGCCTTTGAGCCAGCACATTGTGCTGCTCAGTGGCCGGGCCAGCTTCGAGCTGGTGCAGAAGGCCGCCGTGGCGGGGGTAGCGATTCTGGCGGCGGTGGGCGCGCCCAGTAGCCTGGCCGTGGAGGCGGCCGAAGAGTTTGGCCTCACCCTGCTGGGCTTTGTGCGGCAGGAGCGCTTCAACATTTATACCCACGCTCAACGCATCGCGGATTAAGCAGATTTCGCAGATTTCGCGGATTTTATGGACGGCGCGAACGGCACTTGTACAACCGTGAGGCTGAATCGTCCGAAAACTACTATCCCTACCCCCGCTAAATAAAGTAAAGGCTACATCAGTTACTGACAAAAGCACTACTTGTTCAGAATATCCGCTAGTAGCGCCGTCCACAAAATCCGCAAAATCCGTGAAATCCGCTTAATCCGTGATTTATGAAGTTGAGACTTGAAGAAAACTCGCTGCGCCTGCGCCTGTCTGAGGCCGAGGTGGCGCAGTTTGCCCGTACGGGCCAGGTAGCCTACACTATTGCTTTCGGCCCTGCCCCCGACACTACCCTGCACTATTCGCTGGAGCGCCTGCCTGATAATATGGAGGTTACGACCGTACAGGTGCAGTATGAAGCTGGACGTTTGGCCGTGCAAGTGCCGGCTATTATTGCCCGCCAGTGGACTGAAACCGAAAACATTGGCTTCAGCGAACGGGTTTTAGTAGCTAAAAACCAGGAATTACGTATCTTGGTAGAGAAAGACCTCGACTGCCGCCACTAGCTTCAGGCAAAACCTGGACGGGGACAGTTAGCTCGTAAACGCTACTTTTTATTCTACCATCTCATGCAGGATTCCCCCGCCAACGACCCTACCAAAGCCAACAATCCAGCAGAGCAGTTGGCTGAAAACAAGCCTAAAAGCGGCGAGCGCGCTAATCAGGGTGCTGCCCCCGCCCCGGATAATTACACCGCGACTGGCAACCATAAGAAAGAAGCAGCCCGCATGGACGTTCCTGATACGATGGGTAACAAGCACAAGTACAGTGTATTGGCGCAGCCACCCGAAGAGCTGACCGGCTTGCAGCTATCAGCTCAGCAGCGCATCGCGGCGGGCGTTACGGCCGTAGTCAAATCGATGGAGTTTAACTGGGGCGAAGCGGGCCTGGCGCGCGGTACCAAGGCCCTGCTCAAGCTCAACCAGAAGGATGGCTACGACTGCTCGTCGTGTGCCTGGCCCGACCCCGACGACCACCGCTCGATAGCCGAATTTTGCGAGAACGGCGCTAAAGCCACCGCTTCCGACGCCGACGACAAAGCCTGCGGCCCCGAGGTATTTGCCAAGTACAGCCTCGCCGACCTTTCGCGCCTGACCGACCGCGACCAGAATAATCTGGGCCGCCTCACGCATCCTATGGTGAAGCGCCCCGGCGGCACGCACTACGAGCCCATTGAGTGGCGCGACGCCTTTTACCTCATTGCCGATACGCTAAACGGGCTACCCTCGCCCGATGAGGCGACGTTCTACACGTCGGGCAAAATCCCGAATGAGCCGGCGTTTTTGTTCCAGCTCTTCGCGCGTCAGTACGGTACCAATAACCTGCCCGACTGCTCGAATATGTGCCACGAGAGCAGCGGCTCGGCCCTGAGCCCGACCCTGGGCCTGGGTAAAGGCTCGGTGACGCTCAACGATATTCACGAGGCCGAGGTCATCCTCATCATTGGCCAAAACCCCGGCACCAACCACCCCCGGATGCTGTCGGCGCTGCAAATCGCGAAGCGTAACGGGGCCAGGATTATCAGCATCAATCCATTGATGGAAGCCGGCCTCAACCACTTCCGCAACCCGCAGGATTTTATGAATCCGCTGCGGGCAATGGGTGCGTTGCTAACCGATGGCACGCCCATTACCGACGTATTTCTGCAAGTGCGGGTAGATGGCGACATGGCCGTGCTGCGGGGCATTATGAAGCACCTGTTCGAGGCCGAGGACCTGAACCCCGGCCAGGTAGTTGACCACGCCTTCATCAAAGAGTTCGCCGTCGGCTTTGAGGAGTTTGAGCAGAATATTCGTAACACCAGCTGGGCCGATATTGAGGAGATAAGTGGCCTGACCAGCGCGGAGCTGCTGGAAGCCGCCAACCTTATCGCCCACAAGCAGAAGATTATTACCTGCTGGGCAATGGGCGTGACCCAGCAGCGCCAGGGCGTGCAGACGATTCAGGAAATCGTGAACCTGCACCTGATGAAAGGCGCCATCGGCAAGCCCGGCGCGGGCACCTGCCCGGTGCGCGGCCACTCCAACGTGCAGGGCGACCGCACGATGGGCATTTGGGAAAAGATGGCCCCGTCCTTTATGGAGGCCTTGCGCAAGGAATTCAACTTTGAGCCGCCCAAGGAGTACGGCCGCGACGTGGTAGACAGCCTGAAGGCGATGGCCCTGGGCAAGACCCAGGTGTTCTTCAGCCTGGGTGGCAACCTGCTGGCCGCCGGCCCCGATACCGAGCTGATTGCCGACGGTATGCGCAAGCAAAAGCTGACCGTATTCGTAGCTACCAAGCTCAACCGCGGCCACCTTACTACTGGCGAAACCAGCCTGTTGCTACCCACCTTCGCTCACGTTGATATCGATATGCAAAAGTCTGGCCACCAGATGACTTCGTGCGAGAATTCGATGGGGGTAGTGAGCCAGAATAAGGGTGTGCTGACGCCGCTGCCCGGCCAGATGCTGAGCGAGGTAGCCATTCTGAGTGGGGTAGCCATTGCTACGCTCGGCGATAAAATAAAGGGCGACTGGGTGGCTATGACCCAGAACTACGACGTTATCCGCGACCACATCAGCCGCGTTATTCCGGGCTTTGATAATTTTAATGAGAAGCTGAAGCATCCGGGAGGCTTCTACCTGCCCAATGGCCCCCGTGAGCGTAAGTTCACGACCGAGGATGGCATGGCGCATTTCACCGCTACGGAGCTGGAAAAGTATCCGCTGGAGCCCGGCCAGCTGGTGCTGACGACCGTGCGCAGCCACGACCAGTTCAACACCACCATCTATGACTATAACGACCGCTACCGGGGCATTCACGGCGAGCGCCGGGTGCTGTTTATGAACCCGGAGGACGTCAAAGAGCGGGACCTCAAAGCCAAGGAACTGATTGACATTACCAGTCATTTTGAGGGCGAAACCCGCACGGTAGAAGTGTTTCAGGTAGTGCCTTACGCCATTCCGAAGGGTAACGTAGCCGCCTACTTTCCCGAGGCCAACCCGCTGGTTCCCATTTCGAGTGTGGCCAAGGTGAGCAATACGCCCACCTCGAAGTACGTGGTGGTGACGGTGGCTAAGTCGAAGGTGACGAAGGCTACCGCCCAACATCGGTCAGTCGCCGAAGCGGCAATGGCCTAACAGCCAATTAGCTTATTTTAAAAACGCCCCTGACGCCTGTCAGGGGCGTTTTACTTACTGGCCTTAACCAAAAGCAAGCTGAACCGTTGATTGCCTATAGCAGATTAGCAAAAAAGATACTTGCGCTGCTTGCCGAGTGAAAGGATGCTTCTACCTTGCACTAAAATAGGCGCTTACCAGTAGCGCTACCGTAATCTCAATTTTTTATCCCACCCGCATGGCCGACACTTCCTCTTCAATTCTTGACCGTAGCCGCACGATTGCGCCGGCTGGCTACAACCGCTGGCTGATACCACCGGCCGCACTGGCCATTCATCTGGCCATCGGGCAGGCCTACGCTTTCAGCGTATTTAATAAGCCGCTGGGCTCACTTATCAGCGGCGACCCTGCCAACCCTGCTCCCGGCGACTGGACGCCCACGCAGATTGGTATTACGTTTTCGATTGCCATCGTGCTGCTGGGCTTGTCGGCGGCGCTGTTTGGCAAGTGGCTGGAGCGCGTGGGGCCGCGCAAGGCCATGATGGCGGCCGCGCTGTGCTTCGGCGGCGGCTTCCTGATTGCTTCGTATGGTATCAGTCAGCACAATATCTGGCTGCTGTATTTTGGCTACGGCGTCGTGGGTGGCATCGGGCTGGGCATTGGCTACATTTCGCCGGTGAGCACGCTTATCAAATGGTTTCCCGACCGCAAGGGGGTAGCCACGGGTATGGCCATCATGGGCTTTGGCGGGGGCGCCATGATTGCCTCGCCAATGTCGGTAGCGCTGATGAGTCACTTTAAGGCGACGGCTCCGCAGGGGGTAGCGCCCACGTTTATCGTGCTGGGCATCATCTACTTCCTGTTCATGCAGTTTGGGGTGTGGACCATTCGGGTGCCCGCCGACAACTGGGCCCCGGCCGGCTACGTGCCCAATGCCGAGCACAGCGCGCTCATCACCACCGGCAACGTATCGGCCGACAACGCCATCAAGACGCCGCAGTTCTGGCTGCTGTGGGTGGTGCTGCTCACCAACGTAACGGCCGGCATTGGGGTTCTCGAAACTGCCTCGCCGCTCATCCAGGACACGTTTTCGGATAAAGCGATGGGGGTAGGCAATGGCGTAACGGCCGCTGCCGCCGCCGGCTTCGTGGGCCTGCTTAGCTTGTTCAACCTGCTGGGCCGCTTCTTCTGGTCGTCGGCCTCGGATAAGCTGGGCCGTAAGACTACCTACGCCATCTATTTTGGCCTGGGCATTCTGCTCTACGCGCTCGTGCCGACCCTGGGCCACAACCTGCAGCTTACGTTCTATGTAATAGCTGCTTGCGTAATTGTCAGCATGTACGGCGGCGGCTTTGCCACGGCCCCGGCGTTCTTGTCCGACCTATTCGGCAAGTACCAGGTAGGGGCCATTCACGGCCGCTTGCTCACGGCCTGGAGCACGGCCGGCGTACTCGGCCCGCTCATCGTGCACCAGCTGCACGACCACGCCAAGGCGCAAGGCCTGACCGGCGCGGCGGCCTACCAAAACGTGTTTTACACGATGGCCGGGCTGCTCGTAGTGGGCCTGCTGGCCGACCTGGCCATTACGGCCGTGAAGGAGAAATACCAGGAAAAAGGCCCGGTAACCATCGAAGCGGGTGGCCACTAGGCACCCATTTCTCACCATCTAACTTTCGTAACATATGAACCCGAAACCCAATTCCGCCTCCCCGGTCGTAAATGAAGAGCCTGCGGGCGGCTCGGTCATCCTGGCCTGGCTCTTCGTCGGCGTGCCGCTGGCGTGGGGCGTCTCGCAAACATTCATCAAAGCCCTGGCGCTGTTTAAGTAAGCCATCTGCCTGAAATTAAAAAGCCGCTCGATTCGCTGGGAATCGGGCGGCTTTTCGCGTTTTGGGAAGGTGGTTTTTACGCCCGGTAAGGCCAGACGGGCCACGCGGTGCCCGCCGCGAAGTGCGTGAGATGCGGCGGCAGTTCCAGCAGGCCATCGGCCACCAGCAGCCCGGCCAGGTCGCCCGAGCCCGCGGTGGGGGTAGGGTGAGCCAGCAGGCGGCCATCGGGTGCCGGTTCGAGGCGCACGGCCAGGAAGGAGGTAAGCGCCGGCTTGAACTCGACCGCCTCGGTGAGGGCCGCAAAGACCTGGGGCGCGGGCCCTACCCCCTGGCACTGGCGCAGCCAGCCGCGCACGTAGCGGTAGTAGCCGGCGAAGGTGGCCACCGGGTTGCCGGGCAGCGCGAACACCACTGCCCCGCCCGGTGCCTGCCCAAACCAAAACGGCTGCCCCGGCCGCTGCGCCACCCGGTGAAAAATCTCCTCCACGCCCAGCTCGCGCAGCGCCCGCGGCAGAAAGTCAGCCTTGCCCTTCGACACGCCGCCGCTCAGCAGCACCGCGTCGAAGCCGGCCAGCAGCGGCGGCAGCTCCGCTTTGAGGGTAGCCAGGTCGTCGTCAAAATGAAAAATGGTGCTTTCGGCCCCATCCAGGGCCAGGGCGGCTTGCAGCATGTGGGCGTTGGAGCGCCGAATCTGGTGGGGCAAGGGCGCGGCCTCGACGGGCACGATTTCGTCGCCGGTGCTCACCACGGCCAGGCGCGGGCGGCGGGCCACGGCGAGGGTAGCCGCGCCCACGGTGGCGGCCACCGCTATTTCGGCGGGGCTCAGCACGCGGCCGGGCGCCAGCAGGGCCGCGCCGGTCGGCTGGTCGCTACCCTGAGTGTGCACGTTGTGGCCCTGGCGGGGTGGGGCCACGCGCACCGTGGCCCGGCGCGGCTCGTCGTCAAAATCTACATCTTCGTAGCGTACTACCGTGTCGGTGCCGGGGGGTAGGGCCGCGCCGGTCATAATTTCAATGGCCGCCAGCGGGTCGGCCAACGGCTGCGGCGCGGCCCCGGCCAGCTGCGTGCGCTCGATGCGAAAGGTAGTGTGGCCGGCCGCCAACGCCTCGAAGCGCAGGGCGATGCCGTCCATCGTCACGCGGTTATAGGGCGGAAAGTCGCGGTCGGCCACTATGGTTTGGTGCAGCACGCGGCCGGTGGCGGCGGCGAGCGGCACGGTTTCGGGGGGTAGGGGGCAGGCGGTGGCCAGCACCCGGCGGTAGGCGTCTGCGACGGAAAGCATGAGGGAGGATTGGTGGGGGCGGCCCTGGCGTTCACCTCACCCCCTAGCCCCCTCTCCAAAAGAGAGGGGGGACTAGCTTCTAACATTAGTTCTAATCAGCTAATCCTTAAATAATTAGAGCTATGGTTAGTTCCCCCTCTCTTTTGGAGAGGGGGCTAGGGGGTGAGGTGAACGCCAGGCAGGCAAGCTGAATTCAAGCTATTTTCCCGCCGAATTGTTATGAAAGCTATGACTGAAAACCTTGCCCCCCGCACCAAGCACGCCGACCTCAGCCGCCCCGACCTCGGCGAATTTGCCCGCCACGAGCTGGCCTTTTTGGGGGCGCCCTGCGGCGTTATTCAACAATTGGCCGCGGGCCTCACGGCCGCGCTGGCCCCGGCCGGCCACCGCGTGGGCTACGTCGATGCCGACCACGCCAGCGGCGATGCCGACGCGGCCCACACCCTGAGCCCGCTGCTGCAAGCCGGGGCGGCGGTGGAAGTGACCGATAAAATTCACTTCCGCCGCCGCGACGACCGGGGCGCCTTCGACCGCTTTTCGCAGCCCGAGTTGCTGGCCGGCGCCGACCTGGTGCTGGTGAACGGCAACCACTTTCGCGCCCGCCAGCAAATCGTGCTCATCGACCCGCGCAAGTCTTTGGCCCACAAGCTCGATAAGCTAACCGACGTGCAGGCGTTCGTACTGGCCGAGGGGGTAGGCGAAATTCCCGATTACTTACAAGCCCACTTGCCCCACCACGCCGGGCTGCCCCGCTTTGCCCTGGCCGACGTAGCGGGCCTGGCCGCCGGGGTAGCCCAGTGGCTGGCCGCGCGCCGGGCGCCGTTGCGCGGCCTGGTGCTGGCCGGTGGCCTCAGCCAGCGGATGCAAACCGATAAGGGCCGCCTGCGCTACGGCGCCACCGGCCGCGAGCAGCGCGAAGTAGCCGCCAGCCTGCTGGCCGAAGTGTGCGGGGAGGTATTCGTGTCGTGCCGCGCCGAGCAGGCAGCCGAGTTGCCCGCCGGCCTCCAGCCGCTGCCCGATACTTTTCTGGGCCTGGGGCCGCTGGGCGGCATCCTGTCGGCGTTTCGGCGCGACCCCAACGCGGCCTGGCTGGTACTGGCCTGCGACCTGCCGTTTCTCACGGCCGCCACCTTGCGCGAGCTGGTGGCCAGCCGCCAGCCCAGTCGCCTGGCCACGGCCTTCCAGAGCCCGAACAACGACTTTCCCGAGCCGCTCATCACCATTTTCGAGCCGCGCGCCTACCCCGAGCTGCTGCGCTTTCTGGGCCTGGGCTATTCGTGCCCGCGCAAGATGCTCATCAACAGCGATGTGGAAGTGCTGCCTACCCCCGGTGGCGACGCCCTGCGCAACGTGAACACCCCCGCCGAGCGCGCGGCGGCCGAACAGGCGTTGGGTTGAGGCTGGGGGCCGGGGTAGGCCGGTGCGTTCTAACTTGCAGGCCGTCGAGGGCGTAGCACCAACTGCCTCTGCCCGCCCCGGCGCCCGGCTATGAACGACGACGCCCGCCACTGGAAGGACCAGGCTCTGCACTGGAAAACGCACGCCAACTGGGATTTGCTGGCGGCAGCCGCGTTTGGAATGCTGCTGGCGGTGCTGGTGCGCATCCTGCTTGATAAGCCCCGCTACCCGCCCCGCGCTCGCACCTGGCTACTGGGACTGTGGGTGCCAGCGGTGGTGGGCTTCGGCCTGACTGCCGCGCTCCACCACCAGAATCCGCTGCTTGCCAAGTGGTACCAGCTGTTTGCGTACGGCGTGGTGGCGGCCGTGTTGTGGCGGGTGCGCCACTACCGGCCGGCGGCCACTATGCTGTGGGCCATTGCCCTGCCGGCGCTGTTTCGGAGCCTCGACGTGGGGCAGAAAACGTGGGGCATCCACTTCGTCGGAGTGGTCGATGGGTATGTTAAAACGCTGAGTAAAATCAGTGCCCCGCTGTTGTTCGTGCTGTTTGGGGTGGCACTGTACCAGAAGAAAAGCCTGGTTAAAGCGCAGGTGCGCCGCACCGAAGAAGAGCGCCAGCGCCAGCAGGCCGCCGCCCACAATGCCGAGCTGGAGCGCCTGGTAGCCGAGCGCACCGCTACCCTCACCCAGCAGGCCGACGAGCTGCAAACAGCACTGGCTGAGCTGCGTACCACGCAACAGCAGCTTATCCGAAGCGAGAAAATGGCCAGCCTGGGCGAGCTCACGGCGGGCATCGCCCACGAGATTCAAAACCCGCTCAACTTCGTCAACAACTTCGCCGAAGTAAGTACCGAGCTGGTGGCCGAGCTGGCCGAGGAGCGCGCCCGCCCTACCCGCGACCGGGCCCTCGAAGCCGAGCTGCTAACCGACCTGCGCCAAAACCTGGGCCGCATCGCGCAGCACGGCGGCCGGGCTTCGGGCATCGTGCGTGGCATGTTGGAGCACAGCCGCGCCAGCACCGGCGAGCGCGCCCCCACCGATATCAACCAGCTGGCCGACGAGTACCTGCGCCTGGCTTACCACGGCCTGCGCGCCAAAGACAAATCCTTCAACGCCACCCTGCAGCCCGATTTGGCGCCCGCCCTACCCCCCGTCGAGGCGGTGAGCGGCGACGGGGGCCGCGTGCTGCTCAACCTGCTCACCAACGCCTTTTATGCCGTGCAAAAGCGTCAGCAGCTGGGCGAGCCGGGCTACGCGCTTACCTTGGGCGTGGCCACCCGCCAGGTAGGCGAGGCGGTGAAGATAAGGGTCAGCGACAACGGCACGGGCATCCCGGCCGACTTGATGAGCCGGATATTTCAGCCCTTTTTCACCACCAAGCCCAGCGGCGAGGGCACGGGCCTGGGCCTCTCGCTGAGCCACGATATAATTACCAAAGGCCACGGCGGTACATTGGCGGTAGCAAGCCGCGAGGGCCAGGGTACTACGTTTCGCATTACGCTGCCATTCTAGCAGCGCCGCCTATTCTTATCCTTTACTTACCTATGAAAATCCTGGTAGTTGACGATGAGCCCGACGTGCGACTGCTGTTCGAGCAGCGCTTTCGGCGCGAAATCCGCAGCGGCGAGTTCGAGTTTTCCTTTGCTTACTCGGGCGAGGAAGCCCTGACGTTTCTGCGCGACCATCCGTCGCAGGTCGTGCTCATCCTCTCCGACATCAACATGCCCGGCATGAGCGGCCTCGAATTGCCGCGCCACGTCAAAACCGACCCCCTACCCCCCCCGCCGCCGTTGGTGATGATGCTCACGGCCTACGGCGACACGGCCACCCACGACCAGGCTATGCAGCTGGGGGCCAATGATTTTCTGGTTAAGCCGGTCGATTTTGCCGCGCTCAGGGAAAAGCTTCAAACTATCGCTACTACATGAAAACGAAAATCCTGGTTGTTGATGATGAAGCTGATTTAGAGCTGCTCATCAAGCAAAAGTTTCGCCGCAAAATCCGCGAGAACGCGTATGAATTCCTCTTCGCCGGCAACGGGCAGGAGGCCCTCGACTGCCTGCACGAGCACGCCGATATCGACATCGTGCTCTCCGACATCAACATGCCCGTGATGGACGGCCTCACGCTGCTCGGCCGGATGCACGAGAGCAACCCCATGACCAAAACCGTGATGGTATCGGCCTATGGCGACATGGAAAATATTCGGGCGGCCATGAACCGCGGGGCTTTCGACTTTGTGTGCAAGCCCGTCGATTTCAAGGATTTGGAGCTGACAATGGAGAAAACAATCGCGTGCAGTAGCTCCACGATACGATGCGGGCCATTCAGGAAAATAATATCCTGAAGATGTACGTCGATGAGACGGTCATCAATTTCATGGCCCGGCCGGGCTGCGAGAACAAGCTCCTGGCCAGCGAAACGGTGGAGGCCACGGTGGTTTTTATGGACATCAGCGGTTTCACGTCGCTCTCCGAAACGCAGCCGGTCGTCACGGTCGTATCGCTGCTTAACTCCTATTTCGACCAGATTGTGACGGAGGTAATCGCGCACGGCGGCTACATCGACAAGTTTATGGGCGATGCCGTAATGGCCGTGTTCCGGGGCGAGTACCACCTCGACCGGGCCATCGACGCGGCCCTGGTGGTGCGCGCCAAGCTGCAAGCCGCGCACGATACCCTGCCCGACGGCACCGACTACCACCCGGCCGTGAGCATCGGCGTCAGTACCGGCGAAATGGTATCCGGCAACATCGGCTCGGCTTCCCTCAAGCGTCTGGACTACACCGTGATAGGGGGCGCCGTGAACGTGAGCCAGCGCCTGCAATCGGCTGGCCAGCCCAACCAGATTGTCATTACCGATGTCATTTATGAGCGCGTCAAGGAGAGCTTTCAGTGCGAGCCCATCGGCGAGCTAAATCAAAAACAAGGCGCATCCCATTATGACCTACGAGGTGGTGGCTTAGGGACTTGGCTAGAGACGTCTGTCATTGCGAGCGAAGCGCGGCAATGACAAACGCCCCCAACTAGGAACCCAAAACCGCCTCGTTCTGCTTTCTCAGGCGCTGGCATAGCACCCGCAGGATGTTGCGCAGCACCTCGGGGCGCTCCTCCATCACGTCGTAAAAGTCTTCCTGGTCGAGGCGAAAGGCCGTTACTACCCCCTGCGCCACGGCCGACGCCGAGCGCGGCTCGCCATCGAGTAGTGCCAGCTCGCCAAAGAAGTCACCCTTGCCGAAGGTGGCCAGCAGCTGCGGGCCATTAAAAACGCCCACCTGGCCTTCGTACATGATGAAGAGCGAGCTGCCCAGGTCGCCCTTGGCAAAAATCTGCTGGCTGGCGGCGAAACTGACTTCGTTCATAATCGGCACGATGCTGCTGAGTACGTTTTCAGGCGTTTCGGCAAAGAGGGCCGTCTGCTGAAGCACCTGCACGCGCTCGGTGGCGGTGTGTGCGAGGTAGTGGCGGCGTGGCTCATAAGCAGGGTAGCGAGGGTTTGGTGGGCGGTATTCACTTGCTGATAAAGCGTGGGCTGCGTGGTAGCGAGCCGGGCCAGCTGGGCAAAGGCGCTTTCGCGCACCAGCGGGCTGGGGCCGCGCAGGTGCGGCGACAGCGCCGGCACCGTGCCGGCGGCGGGCTGCCACTCGTCGAGGGCCACGCGCACCGTCCAGTCCGAGAAGGCCGTTTCGCCGTGCTCCACAATGGTTTCCACGAGGGGGGTAGGGGCCAGCAGCGGGCCCAGCAGGCGGTCGAAGGTGCGCTCTTTTTCGGTGGGTGGCGCCACGGCCAGCAGCGCCTGCAAGCCCTGGTAAGTGGGCCGGGCAATGCTGTTATCGAGTATTTCGAGGGCATTGGCCTGGCGCTCGCGGGCGGCGTGGGCCACGCCGCGTTGCGCATCGGCAATGAGCCGCGGCGAATAAATCTGGCCCAGCAGGGCAAAAATCCGCTGCTGCGTGCGGGTCAACTCATAGTCGAGGCAGCCAAATAGCTCGGGGGTAGCGGTGGTTTGGCCGTGCAGAAGCTGCTGGGCCAGCAGCAGCTCATCGTGCACCAGCGCCTGAAACAGCGGCACCTCGTGCGGCACCACGTCAAAATGGCGCAGCGCCCGCAGCGCGGCTTCGCGCCGGAATAAGCTGGGCTGCCGGGCTAGTGCCACCAGCAACTGCCGGCTGGCGGGCGGGCGCAGGCGGCCGCACACCTGCGCCACGCGCCGCACCAGCGTTTGGTCAGGGTCAGCATTCAGCGGTGCTTCACGTTCACAAAAAACAAGTACTCAATGCCCGTCGTCACGGCCGATAGTCCCAGCAGACTCAGGCACATGATGAGGACCAGGCGGCTGTCGCCAAACCAGCCGCGCAGGCCCGGTGCTACCCCCTGCTGCCGCGCCCGGCGGCGGTCGGGCGCGGCCTCCACCACGGGCGAGCTGAGCGTGGCACGCAGCGCTACCAGCGCCAGAGGTAAGCCCCGAAGGCCGTGCCCAGCAGCCACGGCAGCTCGGCGTTGCTGTGAATAAAGATGGCCAGCACGGCGCCCATCGCCTTGACCGGCATGTCGCCCGCGCTGATAATACCAAACAGCCCCTTGCTCTGCCGCACATCAAATACCACCGCCGATACGCCCCAGAACTCCAGATTAGTTAGCAGGTAGATAACCCGGTAACCCGCCATAATCGTGACGGCCGATGCCACCGAATGGCCCGTGACTACCAGCACGCCCGCCAGGGCCACGGCCGCCAGCAATACCCGCACCGCCAGCTTCTGCAACAGCCAGTAGTGCTCAAAATGTGCGTACACGCGGCCGGTGGCCAGCATGGCCAGCGCCGCCACGCCGTAGGCCAAGGGCAGGTTGCGCTCGGGGTTGTTCTCCAGCAGCAGCACGTTGGCCGCCACGTACACCAGAATGGTGCCTACCCCCAGTAAAAAGTTGTGCAGGAAAAACAGCCACACCGTACGCCCTTCCTCGGGGCGCACGCCCAATAGCCGCTGCCCACGCTCAGTTAGTGTCATTTCAATTATCAATTATCAGTCATCAATTATCAAGTAGCAAAGCGCAATTTTAGCACTTGCCGGCCCATTAACCATCAGCTCACGACTCGCAGCGAAAAACTGATAATTGATAATTGATGACTGATAATTGACAACTACGCCGCCCGCATCAGCCGTATCGGCGACTTCTCAAACTTGCTGCGGGCGTAGCTCTCCGTAATTGTAAACTCGCCTACCCCTACTTCGGAGGGCATCTCAAACATGGCGTCGGTCATAATGCTCTCGCAGATGGAGCGCAGGCCGCGTGCGCCGAGGCGGTACTCGTCGGCCTTTTCCACGATGTACTCCAGGGCCTCCTCCGTAAAGTCGAGTGCGATATTCTCCATGTTGAACAGCCGCTTGTATTGCCGCACGAGCGAATTCTTGGGCTCGGTCAAAATCAGGCGTAACGTGGTCTTATCCAGTGGATTCAGGTGTGTGAGCACGGGTAGGCGGCCAATCAGCTCGGGAATAAGACCAAACGACTTGATGTCCTGGGCCGACACGTAGCGCAGGAAGTTCTGCGTGTCTACCTTCTCATCCAGATTGGTCTTCGAGAAGCCCATCGGCTTGGTATTGAGCCGGCTCTTAATAATACGGTCGATGCCCGAAAACGCCCCGCCGCACATAAACAGGATATTCTCCGTGTTTACCGAAATCATTTTCTGGTCGGGGTGCTTGCGTCCACCCTGCGGCGGCACGTTGATGTGCGTGCCTTCGAGCAGCTTCAGCAAGGCCTGCTGCACGCCCTCGCCGCTCACGTCGCGCGTGATGCTGGGGTTGTCGCTCTTGCGCGCGATTTTGTCAATCTCGTCAATGTAGACGATGCCGCGCTCGGCGGCTTCGAGGTTGTAGTCGGCCGCTTGCAGCAGGCGCGTCAGGATGCTTTCTACGTCTTCACCTACGTAGCCGGCCTCGGTCAGCACCGTGGCGTCGGCGATGCAGAAGGGCACTTGCAGAATCTTCGCCAGCATCCGGGCCAGGAAGGTTTTGCCCGTCCCGGTTTCGCCCACCATAATGATGTTCGACTTTTCAATCACTACTTCGTCGTGCTGCGGCTTCTGCATCAGGCGCTTGTAGTGATTATACACCGCTACGCTCATCACGCGCTTAGCTTCGTCCTGGCCTACCACATACTGGTCGAGATGGGTTTTGATTTCGCGGGGCTTGATGAGGTTAAACTTGGGCTGGCGAGCCTCGGCCTGCAGCTTGGTTTCTTCACTCAGAATGTGCTGGGCCTGCGCCACGCATTTCTCACAGATGTGGGCATTGATGCCCGAAATCATCACCGCGACATCGCGCTTGGGCTTGTTGCAAAAGGAGCAGGCTATTTCCGGCATCGGGAGCGTTCTGATAGGAAGTCTGTTTTCAAAGGAAAACGGCTACAAAGATAGGTTGGCAGGGTAGCAATCGCGCCTTAATCCCGCCAAGGAAACCAAGTGAGGCGTAGCAGTTGCAAAGCGTCCCGCGTTCTCAAAAGTTTCTATAGCGCAACATACGGTCAGCCCTACCCTCTTAAAAAAGAAAAAGCTTCGGCCAATCAGCCAAAGCTTTTTCTTGAAAAAAATGTCCACAAAATCCGTGGAATTCGAGCTAATCCGTGGTCTAGCTTTTCGCTTTCTCCAGCACCTCATCAATCAGGCCGTATTCTTTGGCCTCATCCGCCCGCATCCAATAGTCGCGGTCCGAGTTGTCGTGGATTTCCTGGTAGGTTTTGCCGGTGTGCTGCGCCAGAATGTCATACAGCTCTTTCTTGAGCTTGAGAATCTCGCGGGCCGTAATCTCAATATCCGACGACTGGCCTTGCGCGCCGCCGCTGGGCTGGTGAATCATCACGCGGGCGTGGGGTAGGGCCGAGCGCTTGTCCTTGGCACCACCCGCCAGCAGCACGGCGCCCATCGAGGCCGCCAGGCCGGTGCAGATGGTGGCCACGTCGGGGTTCACGTACTGCATGGTGTCATAAATGCCCAGGCCGGCGTACACCGAGCCACCGGGCGAGTTGATGTAGAGCAGGATATCCTTCTTCGAGTCGGCCGACTCCAGAAACAGCATCTGCGCCGTCAGAATGTTGGCGATGTAGTCATCCACGGCCGTGCCCAGGAAGATAATCCGGTCCATGATAAGGCGCGAAAACACGTCGATTTCGCGGAAGTTCTGGGGCCGCTCCTCAATGACCGAGCGGGTCATGTTGGAAGGCAGTATCAGCCCGCCGCGCACCTGGCCTTCGACGTTGTTGATGTACTGGTCTACCGTCAAGCCGTTGAGACCCTGGCCCTTCACGGCGAATTTGCGAAACTCTTGTTTATTCAGCATGGAAAATAAGTAGGGGGTAGGCCGCAGCCCGCCCGTGTTCAGATACCAAAAGACGGGTAGGGGCCAGGAATGTTGTAAACGTACTGCGTACGACCTGAAAAAGCCCTTACGCGGGGCGTAAAGGCTTTTTCAATCTCATCCAAACCGAAGGCTACCCCTCGTTCTGATTGCGGAATTCTTCGGCCGTTACGGGCTCATCCGTAACAACAACTTTGCCACGCAGGGCCTCCACTACTTTCTCTGCCAGAATGGCCTCGTACTCCTGCACGTAGTTCTTGCCGTTCTCCTGCTTGAGGTAGTTGTCGGCGAAGCCCACCATGCCCTGGCGCATTTCGTGGGTCAGTTGCATCCCGCCGCCAAACTGGCCCAAAATTTTGTCCAGCACGCGGTTACGGATTTCATCGCGCTCTACTTTGATGCCCAGGTCCTCCACCACTTTATTGCGGATGAGGCTCCACTTCAGCTCGCGCTCGTAGTCGGTAAAGTGCTGCTCCACGGTGGCAGCATCGAGCTTGCCTTCGTTGGCGCGCACCAGCCACTTCTTGAAGAACTCGGTCGGAATCTGAATCGGCGTGGCGTCAATCATCGCGTCGATGAGGCGGCGGTTCACCAGATTGTCCGACTCCCGGTCGTAGTTCTGCTGCACCGTTTCGCGCACTTTGGTATCAAACTCTTCTTTCGAAGCCACCGTCTCGGGGCCGAATACCTTGTCGAACAGCTCCTGGTTTTCCTCCGGCGCAGCCGTGCGGTTGATTTTCTCTACCTCCAGCTCGTACTCGCCGGTGGCGCCGCTGGCCTCTTCCTTGCTCAGGCCCGAGAAGCTGCGGATAGCGCCCGCGTCACCGCCAAAAGCCTCGCCCAGGTCAAAGGTCAGCGTATCGCCGGCCTTCACGCCCACGAAGCGCTCCTGGCCGCTGGTCACTTTGCTGATGGGTAGGAGCACCGTCTGGCCTTCGCCTTCGGCCCCGGCCTTCTTCAGCTTGCCAAACAGGTAATCGCCGGCCTCCGAAACCTCGGGGTTGGTGGTTTCGCCAAACTGGCGGGTAAGCTGCTCGTGCGTCTCAGCCAGGGTGGCGTCGTCGAGGCTGATGGCCGGGCGCTTCAGCTCCACCTGCTGGTCGGCGGGCAGTTCAAAATCAGGCAGCAGGCCCAGCTCAAACTGAAAATCGAAGGCCTTGGCCGTGTCGAAGTCCACGTCGCTGGGCACGGGTAGGGGCTCGCCCAGAATCTTTACGTTGTTGTCTTTCAGGTAGTCATCCACGCTGCGGCCGAGCAGGCGGTTGATTTCGTCGGCCAGGATGCCTTTGCCGTACATTTTGCGCACCAGGCCGGCGGGTACTTTGCCGGGGCGGAAGCCCTTGAACTGCGCCTTTTTGGTGGTTTCCTTGATTTGCTTCTCCACAGCGTCGCTGTAGTCGGCCTCGTCGAGGTGCACGTTCAGCAGCCCGGTTAGCTGCTCCTCATTGCGGTCAAGCGTAATATTCAAAACGGTGGGAGCAAGCTGGTGCTTGCCAGTCGGAAAGGTTAAAAAAAAAGCCCCCAACATACGTAGCCAGGGGCCTATTCAACTTGAAAAGTGCGGATGGAGGGACTCGAACCCACACACCGTAAGGAACCAGAGCCTAAATCTGGCGCGTCTACCAATTTCGCCACATCCGCGGGTGCAGCCGTTCGCTGCGGGGCCGCAAAGGTACTGAGTATTCGGTAGCCGCGCAAGCGTAGGATAAGCTTTAGCTTGTCAGGCGTTAGATTTGCCCACAACTGACAAGCTAAAGCTTATCCTACAGCCGCGCCACCTTTTAGCGCGCCAGCTTGTTATTTGCGGTACCATGCCTCCCGTAATTGACCTCGAAGCCGAGCGCCAGGAAATCCTGCGCCAGTACCGCCGCTTGCTGCGCACGGCCAAGCCCTACCTGCACGACGGCGATACCAAGCTGATTAAGAAGGCGTTCAACCAAAGCCTGGAAGCACATAAGGACATGCGCCGCAAGTCGGGCGAGCCCTATATTCTGCACCCACTGGCCGTGGCCCAGATTGCGGTAGAGGAAATAGGCCTGGGCACCACCAGCATCGTGGCGGCCCTGCTGCACGACGTGGTAGAGGACACGCCTACTGAAATTTCGGATATCGAGCGCGATTTTGGCCCGAAAACGGCGCGCATTATCGACGGGCTGACCAAAATTTCGGGCGTCTTCGAATACGGCTCCAGCGAGCAGGCCGAGAACTTCCGCAAGATGCTGCTCACGCTGAGCGAAGACGTGCGCGTGATTCTCATCAAGCTGGCCGACCGCCTGCACAATATGCGGACCCTGGACTCGATGCCGCGCCACAAGCAGCTCAAAATCGCCAGTGAAACCATCTACCTCTACGCGCCGCTGGCCCACCGCCTGGGCCTCTACGCCATTAAAACGGAGCTGGAGGACCTGCACCTCAAGTACACCGATACCGAGATTTATGCCGAGCTGAAAGGCAAGGTCAAGCAGAGCCAAAGCGCCCGCAACCGCTTCATCAAGGAGTTCGTGCATCCTATTGATGAGGAGTTGAAAGCGCAGGGCTTCAACTACGAAATCAAGGGTAGGCCGAAAAGCATCTACTCGATTCTCAAGAAGATGCGCAAGCAGAACGTCACCTTCGAAGAGGTATACGACCTGTTTGCCATTCGCGTCATTCTCGACGTGCCGCCCGAGCAGGAGAAGGCCGCCTGCTGGCAGGTGTATTCTATCGTCACGGACTTTTACCAGCCCAACCCCGACCGCCTGCGCGACTGGGTGAGCACGCCCAAGGCCAACGGCTACGAGAGCCTGCACACTACCGTCATGTCGCACCCCGGCCAGTGGGTAGAGGTGCAAATTCGCTCGCGGCGCATGGACGACATCGCCGAGAAAGGCTACGCCGCGCACTGGAAATACAAGGATACCGGCAGCCTCCAGCCCGAATCGACGCTCGAAGCCTGGGTCAACCGCGTGCGCGAAATGCTGGAAACCAACAACTCCAGCGCGTTGGAGTTCATGGACGAGTTCCGCCAGAACCTGTTCGTGAAGGAGGTCTACACCTTCACGCCCAAGGGTAAGCTTATCATCCTACCCGACAAGGCCACGGCGCTGGATTTTGCCTTCGATATTCACACGCACATCGGCCTGCACTGCCTCGGGGCCAAGGTCAACCAGAAGCTGGAACCCTTCAGCTACCAGCTGCGCAACGGCGACCAGGTCGAAATTCTTACCTCGCACAAGCAGCGCCCTACCCCTGAGTGGCTCACTTATGTGATTACGAGCAAGGCCAAAACCCGCATTAAAGATTTTCTGCGCGACGACAAGCGCGCCAAGGCCGACGATGGCAAGTTCATCCTGGAAAAGCGCCTGGAGTTGATTAACGTAGACAATACGCCGGAAAATCTTCAGCGCGTGCTCACGTATTTCAACGTCCCTACCCCCTCGGAGTTCTACTATCGCCTGGCCGTGGGCCAATTGGATGGCCGCGAAATCCGTGACTCGCTCTTCAAAACAACCGCCGCGGTTTCGCGCGTCAATTCGGTGCTTGAGCCTAAGAAGTTTGACCATGAAGTGCAGAAAATCAGGGGGGTGCGCCCCGATATGCTCGTGGTAGGCGAGCGCACCGACAAGTTCAACCACAGCCTGGCCCGCTGCTGCAACCCTATTCCGGGCGACGACGTGTTTGGTTTCGAAACCGAAACCGGCCTCATCATTCACCGCACCAGCTGCCACCGGGCCGTTGATTTAATGTCGAACTACGGCAACCGCATCGTGCGGGCCAAGTGGACCGACCAACTGGAGCTGGCCTTCCTGGCCGGTATTCGGTTGAAGGGTTCCGACCGGGTAGGGATTGTGAACGACGTGACGCGCATCATTTCCACCAGCCTCAAGGTGAACATGCGCTCTATCACCGTTGACTCGAATGACGGGTTCTTCGAGGGTCAGATTATGGTATTCGTGAACGACACCGACCACCTGAATAAGCTCATCCAGCGCCTGAGCAAAGTAAATGGCGTTCTGCAAGTAGAGCGCTTCGAATCGTGAGTAAAACGCTCGCCATCACCGTGCACGGTACCGGCGTGAACGCCCGCACGCAATGCGCCCACTGGCACTCGGAGCGCGATATTATCGCCATCAAGTTCAAGTGCTGTGATACGTATTATGCCTGCATCGACTGCCACCGCGAGGCTGCCGACCACGCGCCCGTAGTATGGCCGCAGGCCGAGTTTGAGGAAGAGGCCATTTACTGCGGCAATTGCCGCTACACACTCAGCATCAACGACTACCTGGCCTGCGGCAATACGTGCCCGGTGTGCCAGGCCGCCTTCAATCCTGGCTGCGCCAGGCACTACCCCCTCTATTTCGCGCAATAAAACTTAATGCGCGCGTCGCGGCTTATGTAATGCCCGTCACCCACAACCCAGTATTCCAGTGAATAAAACGCAAGTAGCTTCTCCGCCGACCGATGAGGTAGAGCAGGGGGTAGGCGGCTCTTCTGAGACCGGCTACGCGGCCCGGCACACGCCCAGCGCCGCCAGCCAGGCCCCGCTTAATACGGACCGGCTCGAAGAGGTTAAAAAAATCTTTACCGCTCACCTCGAAAATAAGGGCTTGCGCAAAACCGCCGAGCGCTACGCTATCCTCGAAGAAATCTACGTGCGTTCGGGCCACTTCGACGTGGAAGAGTTGTACGCGGGCATGAAGGAGCGCAACCTGCAAGTGAGTCGCGCCACGGTCTACAATACGCTTGATTTGCTGGTAGAGCAGGGCCTAGTTAGTAAGCATCAGTTTGGCCGCAACCTGGCGCAGTATGAAAAAAGCTACGGCTATCGGCAGCATGACCACGTTATTTGTACCGAATGCCACAAGGTGGTGGAGTTTTGCGACCCCCGTATTCATGGTATCCAAACGATGGTGGGGGACTTACTTAACTTCCATATCCTGCATCATTCTCTAAATTTGTACGGCATTTGCGGCGACTGCCGCGCCAAAGCCGCCGCCCATCCTCCTGCCTCCGAGCCCGGCAAACCCGCGTAGATGACTACCACCAGCACCCTCACCGACGGCATTCTCTACCTCTCCCTGACCGGCGACCTCATCGGCAGCCCTGATGCCCAGCAGCTGCTGGCGTCGGTGAACGAGCACCTCGGCGAGGACGTTACTAACTGCGCCGTGGACCTCTCGGGCGTTCGCTATATTAATAGCACTGGTATTGGTGTCCTGGTATCATTACTCACCAAGTTTCGTAGTCGCGGCGGCGAGATGGTTCTCATCAACCCCGCCGACCATCCTAAGAAAATGCTGGCTCTCACCAAGCTAACTAATATCTTCACCGTAGCTGCCAACGAGGCCGCTGCCCGTCAGCAACTCCTACTAGCCGCCTCCTAGGCGGCTATTTTTTTGGTTTAATTAAAGAAGTCAGCCAGACTTTCGACCAAGAAGACAATCTCAAAATATCATCCCCCGATGTCCATTTACACAATTATCAAATAGCCATTGCTCATTGATAATTGCACATTGATAACTGATAATCATGCCTGTAGACGTTTTAGTAGGCCTCCAGTGGGGCGACGAAGGAAAAGGGAAAATTGTGGACGTATTAGCGCCCACCTATGATGCCGTAGCCCGCTTTCAGGGTGGCCCCAACGCCGGTCATACTCTCACCTTCGATGGCCTCAAGCACGTGTTGCACCAAGTACCGAGCGGTATTTTCCACCCCCATATTCTTAATATTGTTGGTAATGGCGTTGTACTTGACCCCATCGTATTTCGCGGCGAGCTGCAAAAGCTCACCGATAGGGGAGTAGACTGGAGTAAAAACCTGTACATCTCCAAAAAAGCCCAGCTCATTCTGCCCTCGCACCGCGCCCTCGACCGCATCAGCGAAGAGGCTCGCGGCAACACGAAAATCGGCAGCACCCTCAAAGGCATTGGCCCCACGTACTCAGATAAAATCGGGCGGGTAGGGCTGCGCGTCAGCCACATCTTGCTCCCCGATTTTCAAGAGCGCTATAAGGAAGCCGTTGCCCACCACGCTAGCATTGCTGCCTACTATAATAAAGAACTGGAAATTGCCGAGTTTGAAGCTGATTTCTTCGCCGCCGTCGAGTGCTTGCGCGCCCTCCAGCTTATAGATACGGAGTATCTGCTCAATGACCTTCTCGCTCAAGGTAAACGCATCCTCGCCGAAGGCGCCCAAGGTTCCTTATTAGATATCGACTTCGGGACCTACCCCTACGTCACCTCGTCGAGTACTATCGCCGCCGGCGCCTGTACTGGCCTCGGTATCGCGCCTCGTCATATAGATAAGGTATATGGCATCACCAAAGCCTACTGCACCCGCGTCGGTAGCGGCCCATTTCCCACCGAGCTGCTCGACGAAGTAGGCGAAGAAATCCGCCAGGCCGGCCGCGAATTTGGCTCCACCACCGGCCGCCCTCGCCGCACCGGCTGGATAGACCTACCCGCCCTCCGCTACGCCATCATGCTCAACGGCGTCACCGAGCTGCACCTCATGAAAGCCGACGTCCTCGATGGCTTCGCCGAAATCCAGGCCTGCACCCACTACCGCACCGCCACTGGACAAAGCACCCTCAACCTCCCCGACCCCGGCCAACTCGAAACTATTACCCCCGAGTACCAGGCCATCCCCGGCTGGCACACCGACCTCACCCAAGTTACCGACGCCGCTCAATTTCCCCCGCAACTAACTGACTACTTATTATTTCTGGAAAAAGAACTGCAAGTACCCATCCGCATCGTCAGTGTCGGGCCCGACCGGGTAAGTACGCTGTTTCGCTAAAATCCAGTTAGCCGGGTGTAGAAGATGTTGCACGAAATACCCCTAACCGACCAAGTTGATTAGGTAAGAAGAGATTTAAACTATTTTGGGGGCTACTTTGTTCTTTTAACGAACTAGTTTTCAATAGTATGGCTACTAAAAAAACCCCGATTCATGAATTAACCCGTGACCAAATAGAAAAATACTTTATTCCAATACTTCCCAAGAATAAACGCGGGTTTGCCA
>JAABUK010000962.1_pt1 | contig 57404 bp, 42 predicted proteins | sample 5559141 | NCBI WGS metagenome assembly JAABUK01 (sample SAMN10711869, study PRJNA513367) | rock metagenome | isolation source: Antarctica rocks | place: Antarctica: Victoria Land, Pudding Butte nord | collected 2016-01-03
ACCAAAATGAGCAGATCGAGAATGGGTATTTCGGAAATACCCTGGAATTCAAAGGGATTTCAACCGGACAGTAGTGGAATGGGATTAAAAATCGGCGATCCTGGCGAGGTAATGACCCGTTACACTTTCGACGGGTGTCGGAGAGCCCATGTTAACCACTCCCGGACGGGCTTTGGGATCGGGTGCTGATCAGCGATGCGACGGCCCCCGCTCCCCGGCCCTCTCCCACGCGGGGGAGCGGGGGCCGGAGGTGGAGCCGTCCCGGGTTTTGCGGGCGGGATCCCCGACGCCCCGAACCTCATCCGACCGCCCCGTTCCCGAGCAGGTCGGCCAGGGCCCGGCCGGTGTGAGTGTCGGCGCGGGCCACGTCCTCGGGGGTCCCCTCGGCGACGACCGTCCCTCCCCGGTCTCCGGCCTCGGGGCCGAGGTCGATGATCCAGTCGGCGGCTCGGAGGACGTCGGGGCCGTGCTCGACGAGGATCAGGGAATGGCCGAGGTCGAGCAGGCGGTTCAGGGTGTCGAGGAGTTTGGATACGTCGAGCGGGTGCAGGCCGGTGGTCGGCTCGTCGAGCAGGAACAGGGTCTTGGGGCCCCGGGCGGCCCGGGTGATCGCGGCGGGCGACGAGGCCAGGAAGCCGGCGAGCTTGAGCCGCTGGGCCTCGCCCCCCGAGAGCGTCGAGGCGGGCTGGCCCAGGCGGAGGTAATCGAGACCCACGTCCATCATCGGGCGGAGCCGGGCCTGGACCCTGGGCTTGTTCCGGAAGAACGGGAACGCCTCGCGGACCGTCAGGTCGAGCACCTCGGCGATCGACTTGCCGCCGTATTTCACCTCCAGGACCTCGGGCCGATACCGCGTCCCCCGGCACTCGGGGCAGCGCATCCGGACGTCGGCCAGGAACTGCATGTCGACCGTCAGGTCGCCGTTCCCCTCGCAGACGCCGCACCGGCCGCCCTCGACGTTGAAGCTGAACTTGCTCGGCCCGAAGTCGCGCGTCTTCGCCTCGTGGGTCGCGGCGAACGTCTTGCGGATCTCGTCGAACGCCTTGAGGTACGTCACCGGGTTCGACCGCGACGACCGGCCGATCGGCGACTGGTCGACCAGGACCACGTCCGCCAGCCCCTCGAACCCGGCCAACTCGCGACAGGGCAAGCCCGGGGGCGACTCGCCGCGGATGGCCCTCGCCAGCGCGGGGTGGAGAGTCTCGTCGACCAGGGTGCTCTTGCCCGACCCGCTGACGCCGGTCACCACGCAGAGCACGCCGAGCGGGAACGACACATCCAGATCGCGGAGGTTGTTCCCGGTCGCCCCCCGGAGCACGAGCTGCCCCCTGGGCTCCCTCCGACGGTCGGGCAAGGCGCCCCGCCTCCGGCCCGAGAGGAAATCGCCGGTGGCGGATCCGGGGACGGATCCCACCCCCTCGGGCGGCCCGGCGTAGACCACCCGGCCGCCGGCCTCGCCCGCCCCCGGGCCGATGTCCACGAGCCAGTCGGCCGACCGGAGGATCGCCTCGTCGTGCTCGACCACGACCACCGAATTCCCCGCGTCCCGGAGCCCTTCCAGGGTCGCGATCAGCCGGCCGACGTCCTTGGGATGCAGGCCGACCGACGGCTCGTCCAGGACATAGAGCGTGTTGACCAGCCCCGACCCCAGCGCCGATGCCAGGGCGAGCCGACGCGCCTCGCCGCCCGACAGGGTCCGCGCCGGGCGGTCCAGCGCCAGGTAATCCAGGCCGATCCGGTCGAGCGCGTCGAGTCGGCCCCGGGCCTGGTCCAGGACCCGCCGGGCGACCGGGTTCCCCCCCTCGGCGGAGGCGACGTCGGCCAGGAAGGCCCGGGCGTCGCGGATGGTCAGCCTCGACAGGCCGGCGATGTCGATCCCGCCGACCCGGACCGCCAGGGCCCCGGGCCGGAGCCGGGCGCCCTGGCAATCGGGGCAGGGGTGATATCCCCGCCAACGGCCCAGGAAGACCCGGACTTGCACCTTGTACGACTTCGACTCCAGCCGTCGGAAGAACCGGCGGAGCCCCGGGAACCCCTGCGACGGGGCCCCGTCGTAGATCAGGGCGACCTGTGCCGGGGTCAGCTCGGAGAACGGGACGTCGACCGGCAGGCCGATCCGGGGGGCGGCGGCGATCAGGTCGGCCTGGTTGTTCTCGTAGCTCGGGGTGGTCCACGGGGCGACCGCGCCGTCCCGGATCGACTTCGACGGGTCGGGGACGATCCGGGCCGGTTCGAGGTCGACCACCGAGCCGTACCCCTCGCACGTCGGGCAGGCGCCGAGCGGGCTGTTGTAGCGGAAGAGGCGGGGGTCGGGGTCGGCGAAGTCGAGCCCGCACGTCGGGCATCGTCGCTTCCGGTAGAAGGTCCGATCCGGCCCGCCCCCCTCGACGATCAGCCGGCACCGGCCCATCCCCCGGGCGAATGCCGTCTCGATCGAGTCGAGCCGTCGCCCCGTCGCCTCCGAGCCGCGGGTCAGGCGATCCACGATCACGTCGACCCCGCCCTCGACCGGCCCCGGGAGCGGCCCGCCTTCCAGCCGGACGACCTCGCCGCCGGCCCGGACCCGGGTGAACCCCTCCGCCCGGAGGGCATCGGCCAGCGCCGATCGGTCGGAGTCGGGCCGGACGTCGATCGGGAAGGCGATCAGGTACCGCGACCCGTCCGGGATCGCCTCGATGGCGCGGACCACCGTGGAGGGATCGGCCGCCTCGACCGGCTGCCCGCAATCCGGGCAGGTCACGCGGCCGGCCCGCGCATAGAGCAGGGCGAGATGGTCGTGGACCTCGGAGACCGTCCCGACCGTGCTCCGGCCCGACCGTCGGCCGCCGGTCCGCTGGGCGACCGCGATGGCCGGGGGGATCCCGTCGATGGCGTCGGCGTCGGGCTTGTCGAGCCGCTCCAGGAACTGCCGTGTATACGCCGAGAACGTCTCGACGTACCGCCGCTGCCCCTCCGCATAGAGCGTGTCGAAGGCGAGCGAACTCTTGCCCGACCCGCTGACGCCCGAGAAGGCGACCAGCCGGCCGAGCGGGACGTCGAGGTCGACCCCCTTGAGGTTGTGGACCCGGACCCCTCGGAGCCGGATCGCCCGCGTGTCATCCGCCATCGATCCGGTCGCCCCCCGCCCCGTCCTCGCCGACCCGGTCGCCGGCCGATCGTACTCCGGACCCCAACCATCCCGCAATCGGCCCCGACGGCATGTCGGCGTCGGCACCGGGCCGGGAGGGGGTGCTTTGCCGTGGGAACGAAATTTGCGGTCGTGGTCCCGGCCGCCTGGCGGGATGTCGCCCGGGTGTCGGCCCCTCCGACGACCCGGGGAATTCCCGAGGATCGTCGCCATCGGGCCTCTGAACCGGAATGGCGCCCGGAAGTTACACCGATCGACGGGGGTCCCAGGGTTGCCTACGGGCCGGCCTCGGTGATTGACAGGGTCGGTCGGAACAACTATAGTTCGACCGGGTTCGATGCGATTGCATGCGCCTATCAAATCGCGTCCCCGAACGTCTTCGAGTGAGCGTGGAGCAACGGACCGTCGCCGCCGGGGGCCTCTCCTCCCCGCATTCCCGAGAGGGCGTCTTCTGATGCCGGACTTCGACCCTACGCCCACCCCCGGGCGTCCCGCGGCCCGGGGCCCGGGGCGTCCGCCCGATCCCGCCGGGGGGGAGTGGGCCGGGGATGTCGACCCGCCCACGGTCCGGTCGGCGACGCCGCCAGCGATGGCGTCCCGGGGCTCGACGGATCGGCGGGCGAAGGGGGATCGGCCGGAGCCGATGGCGTCGACCCCGCCCCCGTTGCCGCTCCCGGGCCCGGGCGACCGGATCGACGTCTTCGACCTGGAAGAATCGATCGGCGCCGGGGGGATGGGCGCCGTGTTCCGGGCCGTCGACACCAATCTCGACCGCCAGGTCGCCCTGAAGATCCTGCCGCCCGACCAGGCGGTCGACCCCGAGGTGGTCCGCCGGTACTACCAGGAGGGTCGGGCGGCGGCCCGGCTCGACCACGAGAACATCGCCCGGGTCTACACGATCGGCGACGACGGCCGGTATCACTACATCGCCTTCGAGTACATCGAGGGGACCACGATCCGCCATCGGGTCGAGGCCGACGGGCCCCTGCCGGTCGGCGACGCGGTCGACTACACGCTCCAGATCGCCGCCGCCCTGGTCCACGCCGCCGGCCGAGGGGTGGTCCACCGCGACATCAAGCCGTCGAACATCATCGTCACGCCGCAGGGGCGGGCCAAGCTGGTCGACATGGGCCTGGCCCGCCGGTTCGAGCGGGGCGAGGACAGCGGGCTGACCCGGAGCGGGATGACCCTGGGGACGTTCGACTACATCAGCCCCGAGCAGGCCCTCGACCCGCGCGACGTCGACGTCCGGAGCGACCTCTACTCGCTGGGCTGCACCCTGTTCCACATGCTCTCGGGCCGGCCGCCGTTCCCCGAGGGGACGGTCCTCCAGAAGCTCCTCCAGCACAAGGAGGAGCCGCCGCCCGACATCCGCAAGCTCAACCCCGGCGTGCCCGACCACCTGGCGGCGATCCTGGTCAAGATGATGGCCAAGGACCGCGACCGCCGGTACCAGACGTCGGAGCAACTGGCCCGCGACCTCCTGACGGTGGCCGGCCCGCTCGGCGTCCGCCCGGCCGCCGCCGAGGCCCGGGCCTGGATGGCCCCGGCCCCGGGCCCGGCGCCGGCGTGGGCCCGGCACGTCGTCTGGGGGGTCCCCGGCCTGGCATTCCTCCTGGTCCTGGCGACTTTGGCCTGGTGGGGCGACGGCCCGATCGTCCCGGCCCTCGACCCGGCCCCACCGCCCCCGATCGCGCCGACCGTCCGGCGGCCGGACCCCGCGAAGCCGGCCAGGGTGGCACCGCCGCCCGAGCCCGAGGCCCCCCGCGAGTTCGCGGTCGACTCGCGCGAGGACCTGTTCCGGGTCCTGGCCGAGGCCCCGCCCCGCTCGACGATCGTGCTGTCGGACGACGGGCCTTATGACCTCCGGGGGCCGGGATCGCGCCGGCTGGCCGGGCTCGTCGACGTCACGATCAAGGCCGAGGTCGGCGTCCGGCCCGTGGTCCGGCTCCCCCGCGAGGCGGGCGCCCCGGTCGGCCCGCCCCCGTCGGCCCTGCTGGAGGTCGCGGGCGGTCGAATCACGTTCGACGGCCTGGTCTTCCTGGTCGACGGCCCCGACGTCCCGGCGGCGATCCGGGCCGACGACGCCGAGGTGGTCATCCGCCGGTGCGTGTTCCGCCGGATCGGCAACCCGGCCCCCCGGTCGCGACCGGCGGCGATCCTGGTCCGGGCGACGGCCCGGGCCATCGCGGGCCCCCCGGCGGCCGACCGGCCCTCGTCGCTCCTGGTCGACGCCAGCGAGTTCGACGGCGGCCAGGCCGGCGTGATCGCCTCGGGGCCGGTCGACATCGCCGTCCGCGACTGCACGTTCGGGCCGGCCCCGGCCGACCTGGCCACGATCTGGGCCGACAACCCCGGGCCGGGCGTCCCGCCGGTCGACGTCCGGATCGTCGTCGCTCACGCCAGCGTCCTGGCCGGCGCCGGCCCGGTGTTCCGATTCGCGGGGGCCGCCCCCCGGGTCCGGGTCGACGAGTCGGCCTTCGGACCCCCGACCCTCGCCTCGCCCACGGCCACCCTGGTCGCGATCGACGCGCCCGATCGGCTCGACTGGCGCGGGTTCGACAACGTCTATGGCCGGATCGGCGTCTACCTCCAGCCGCCCCGATCCGGATCCCCCCGGGCCCCGATCCGGTCGTTCGAGGCCTGGGCCGACGACCCGTCGACGGTCCGGGAATGGGGCTCGATCGGCCCGGACCGGACCCCCTGGGAGGAGCGTAACCCCGTCGAGGCGCTCGCCTCGGGCGCCCCGGAGCCGACCCGGGCCTTCCGGATGGCCCTGACCCGGCCCGGCCCGGCCCGCCCGGGCGCCCGCCAGGGGCCGTCCGGCCCGCTCCCCCCGCCGATCTTCCTGGCGGCGCCCCCGGCCGCCGGCCTCCTCGCCGGCGCGATCGCGGCCCCGCCCGCGACCGTCGGCGGGCGGACCGAGCCGGCCCGGCCCCGGGAGGTTGCGACGGCCCCGGCCCCGCCCTCGCCACGGCCCAGGGTCGACCCGGCCGGCGACGAGATGGAAGAGATGCCGGTGGGCCCGCCGCCGGGGCGTCCGGCCGAGGACAAGCCCGACGGGCCGGGAGGACCCGACCCGGTCGGCGAGTTCACGCCGATGCCGATCGACTCCGACCGCACTCCCGTCGCGGCGGCCGTCACCGAAGTTGCGATCCCACCCAAGGTCCCCGAACCGACCCCGGCGGCCCAGGCCGCCGGCCCGACCGTGATCCGGACGGCCCGGGGGTTCCTGGAGGCCCTGGACCGGCCCGGGGAGGGGGAATCGACCCTCGTCCTGGCTTCCGACGCCGACTGGACCCTGCCGGCCTGCTCGCCCCGGTCCGGGACCGGCTGGACGATCCGGGCCGATCGCGGCGCGACCCGCCCGAGGATCCGGTTCCGGCCCGACCCGGCCGCCGTCCCGGCCCCGGGCGGATGGCCGGCGTGGCTCACGCTCGGGTCGGGCACCCTCCGGCTCGAAGGCGTCGACCTGATCCTGGCCGCCGCCGATGCCCCCCGGACGCCCGCCCGCCGATGGGCGGCGTTCGCCGTCCGCCAGGGCGCGGCCGAGCTGTCCCTGACCGACTGCACGGTGACAATCGAGGGGGCCTCGAACCGGTCGGCCGTCGTGACCCTGCCGGCCGGCGACGCCGGGGAGGAGCCGCCCCCGGGCGTCACCCCGACCCGGATCCGGATCAAGGACTGCCTGATCCGGGCCGGCGACGACCTGGTCGACGTCGCCGCCGGCCGCCGGCTCGACCTCGACGTCGACAACGCCGCGATCGCCACCGGCGGGACCCTGGTCCACGGCCACGGACTGCCCCCGGGCCGGCCGGCCGGCCCGATCCGGGTCGACCTCCGCAAGGCCACGGCCCGGCTGGCCGGCGGCCTCGCCCAGCTCCAGAGCGCCCCCGGCGAGCCCGAGCTGCCCATCGCCAACGTGTCAGCCCGCGACTCGATCCTGGCCACCAACGACGCCGACGCCCCCCTGTTCCGCGTCGACGGCCAGGGCGACCTCGACCAGATCCGCGACCGGATCCACTGGGAAGGGCGATCGGTCGCCTATCACCAGATCGGGACCTACCGCCGCGACCAGTCCGCGCATCTGGGCGTCGTCCCGAACCGCTTCGATCGCGACTACTGGAAGGTGGCCGTCGGCCCCCACGAGGAGGCCCCGATCCACGGCGACCTGAAGTTCCTCGCCGGGTGGGACCCCGACCGCACCCCCTGGACCCTCCGCCCCGACGACGTCCGCCTCCGCCCCGACAGCCTCGCCGCCGGGCTCGGCCCCGACCTCCAGCACGTCCCCGAACCGCCGGCCGGGGCGATGCCGTAGCCAAACTCTTGTGGGCCGATCTTCCGGATTGGGTTTGAAATTCACGTTAGCAGGGCCATGCTAGCCTGTGATTCGTTCGCAGCGACGCGATTCGTTCACAGACCAGGAGATTCCGTCATGCTTGTTTCTATCAACACGAGAGAGAAGGTCAGCATGGGTTCGGGGAAGACCTCCGAAGCCAATATTCACGGATACGAGCCCGAGTTCGAAGTGGACGAAGATGGCGATCTGAGAAGTGTCGTTGTCAGGGGAACGGAATATGACACCCTTGGGACGGGGATCGGGGAGGTAAGGCTACCGCGTACGAGAAACGAGTGACTATTTCGCTTCGGATCAACGAGATCAGGTGGATGTTCCAGAAGGCGGCCGAGGCGGGGATTGTCGAGGTGCCACACGAACCAAATATTTCGGCGGCGGGAATTCACCTTCTGAAAGCCAAGAGTTCACTCTCAACCGCCCTTTTCTTGTTGGATATCCAAGGATGAGGACTCAACGGATTCCGAGGAGGAGTGACCTCTGGAAATTCGCCTTTTCGCTCGGATCGGCACCCGGAGCGGTCAGGATGGCCGATAACCTTCAGACGAGGCCGATCAAGCCACCTCGGAAATCCAAGGTCAGGGACAGGCCGCGGAGGAAATCCAATCCCAGGAGCCCATCGACACCGGCGGATGGCGGTAGTGGGTGCGCCAGGATGGCGAAACCGATCCGATGCTGGCCGAGAGTTGACAGTCGATTGAGGGTGAGTCGAGGAAGCCACTCGACCCCGTTGCCCATCGTCACCCGGACGCGATCGGTCGATCGGTCCGGGTCGTAACCGATGGCGATCAGGATGGTCGAGCGGAGGAGGCTGGTCGTCGCGCCGGTGTCGACGATGAGTCGAAGGTCGGCCTGACCGTGCGGGCCCGAGGTGCTCGCCTCGACAAGGATCGGCCCTCGTGCGGGATCGAAGCGGAAGCTCATAGGACGAGCGCCGAGTCATCGGGCATGGTCCCGAGATATCGGAGCGCGAATCGCGTCGGTCGGATTTCCAGGAGTTTGCGGTCGACCTCGTCGCGGTCCGCGCTGTGGCACAGCACCTTGCCGGCCAGCAGATGCTGTCGGTCATCCGTATCCGGATCCCCGATCAGGACCCATTCCGAGGGGAATTGGGCCTCGATCTGCTCGATGGTCAACAACTCGTTCATGGTAATCCTCCTCCCTTTCGATCGTCAGCCCCTGCGGACGAGCCGCGAGTCGGACTCGTGGCGGCGGTGCGGGGCCCGGGCGGCGGCGACGGCGGCCCGGAGGGTGAATCGGGTGATCTCGGGGGAGCAGCCGTATCGGATCGGGTGCTTGCCGGCGACCCCCTGGCTGACGTAGAGCAGCGAGTCGCCGGCGCGGAAGAAGCCGCGGTCGAAGTGGCGGCTGTACCGGCTGGGCATCAGGATCGGGCCGAACACGGGGAGCCGGATCTGGCCGCCGTGGTTGTGGCCGGCCAGGACCAGGTCGACCCCCCGGGACGCGGCCCGGGGGAACTGGTCGGGGGAGTGGCTGAGCAGGATCCGGAAGTCGGCGTCGGGCATCGCGGCGTAGTCGAGCCTCGGGCCCCAGGGCTCGGAGGTCCCGCCCAGGGCGATCGTCGCGCCGTCGGATCCGAGGCGGATCCATCGGCCTTCGAGGTCGTCGAACCCGGCCCGTCGGAGGGCCCGGCGGGCCCGGCCGGGCCGGAGCCGGTGGTCGTGGTTCCCCAGGATCGCGAACTGGCCCAGCCGGCCCCGGAGCCGCGACATCACCGGCCCGACCCAGTCCATCGTCGACGGGTCGTCGAGCAGGTCGCCGGTGAAGGCGACGAGGTCGGCATCCCAGCCCGCGGCCTCCTCGGCGACGGCCTCGAAGAACGCCCGGCGGAAGCAATTCGAGAAGTGCAGGTCGGTGACCTGCACCACGTGGAAGCCGTCGAGCGCCGGGGGGAGGCCGGGCAGGATCAGCTCGCATTCGACCTTGCGGACGCGGAGCGACCGGTTGCCGGGCAGGGAGAGCAGCCACCGATGCTTGCCGTCGCCGACGACGCGGCCGAAGCCCGGGTCGACGCCGAGGTCGAGGTCCTCGATGCGGGTCGCGATCCCCCCGGGCGGGCGCCGGAACGCCCGGATCAGGGTGACGAAGGGCAGGCCGACCGTGGCGATCGCCAGGCAGGCCAGGGGATACGCCCGGAGGACGGGCGGCCAGTCGGACCAGCGATGCCCCTGCGTGACCAGGAAGGGGAGGATGGCCAGCGTGATCAGGAGGAACGTCAGGTTGAGCGCGTCGAGGACCTTCTCGGGGACGCCCGTCGAGTGGAGGAGGTTGAGCGCCAGGACGAACACGGCGAGGTGGCCGACCACCAGGGGGATCAGGATCAGCCGGTCAACCGTCATGGGGTGGGGCCTCGGGGGCGGGGGGGGGGGCGGGCGACACCCCGTCGCCGTCGGCGGGCGGGGGTCGGAGGGCTCCTTCGATCGCCTCCTGAAGGCGGTCGGCCCTGAAGGGTTTATAGAGCACGGCGCGGAGTCCGTCCTGGCGGGCCTTGACGATCGAGTGGCTCGGGTCGTAGCCGAAGCCGGTCATCAGGATGATCGGGACTCCGGGCTGGACCTCGCGGAGGCGTCGGTAGGTCTCGTAGCCGTCGAGGTCGGGCAGGCGGATGTCGACCACGGCGGCGGAATACGGGGTCTGGCGGGCCAGGGCGATCGCCTCGTGGGCGTCCCGGGCGGTCTCGACGATCGCCCCTTGCCTGCCGAGCATCTGGTGTGCCGCCCGCCGGACCGTCTCGTCGGCGTCGACGACCAGGACGCCGGCGCCGGCCAGCCGGAGCTGGGGCGGGGGGCCGTTGCGCCTGGGCTCGGGGGCGAGGGTCGAGCCGACCTTCTGGATCAGGCTCCGGATCTCCCGGGCGCGGAACAGGAGGTGGCGGAGCCGGGCGACGATGTCCTCGTCGTGGCCGGCGTAGCGGTCGAGCACGGTGGTCGCGTCGTTGAGGATGTCGTCGATCGGCAGGGCCAGCTCGCGGCTGATCGCCTCGACCGAGGCCGTGGCCGTGCTCAGCTTCTCGGCCTGGAGCAGCTCCAGGGTGTTCAGGGCCGAGGCGACGTTCCGGGCGTAGATCTCCAGGAACTGGCGGTCGCGGTCGTCGAAGGCGTTGGGCCGCGCGTTCTCGACGTTGAAGGTCCCGATCACGGTCCCGTGGTAGATCAGCGGGACGGTCAGCGAGCTCCGGGCGCCGGCGGCGCCCTCGAGGTAGCGGGGGTCGGCGGCGGTGTCGGGGCAGAGGTAGCTCTGCCCGGTGGCGGCCACGTAGCCGGTCACGCCGTTGCCCTCGTCCCGGGCGAACAGCTCGCGGCGGGCGGCCTGGGTGGTCATCCCCTCGGTCAGCAGCGGGATCAGCCGGCCGGTGGTCCGGTCGAGCAGGCGGATCTCGATGTAATCCAGGCCGAGGAGGTCGCGCATGTGGCGGCCGATGTTGTATTTCAGGAGGTCGGTCCGCTCCTCGACCCCCATCTCGGCGAGCTCCTCGGGGGTGAGGTCGGCCAGCTCGTCGCCGGCCTTGTGGATGGCGGTGATCTTCTGCTGCTGGAGGGTCTCGTCGGTGATGTCGCGGGTCAGGCCGATCAGGTGGGTGGGCCGGTCCGAACCGTCGAAGACCGGCGTGGCGGTGACGCGGAGGTAGCGGCTGGCGCCGATCCGGATCGCCGTGCTTGCCGGGGCCCGCGACGCCAGGGCGGCGGCGAACGGGCAGGCGCACGGGCCGAGCACCTCGGGCGAGCCCAGGGCCCGGTAGAAATCGGCCCCGATCGCCGCGACGCCCGGGTCGGCCAGCCGCGCGAATTCCGGGTTGGTCCAGATGATCCGCAGGTCGAGGTCGACCACGGCGACGCCGTCGGCGATCGCGTCGAGGACCTCGTCGGCCTGGATCAGGACCCCGGCCCATCGGACGGCCGAGAGCTGCCCCGCGTCGACGTAGACGCCGGAGAACTGATGCTCGCGGAGCAGGACCAGGGCCCGGGCCATGGTCCGGGCGCAGACGATCTCGAATTCCCCGGCCAGGCGGATCCGGGCCGAGGCGGCTTCCGGCGTGTCGCGATCGATGACCAGCAGTCGGGGCTTCTCGGCCACGGGTGGCAACTCCCGCCCGCGTCGCGCGTCGGAGGTCGAGGTCGGCCCGGCCGGGGGACGCTCCATCCCGGCCGCGGGGTAAGCTATCATAACGGCCCCCCCCCGCACATTCCAACCGGGAGCCCCGCTTGACAGCGGGCCGAGTGGCCCCGTAGCATCACGCCCGCCCCGGGCCCTCCTCCCGCCGATTTTATCTTACGACACGCCCGGGCCGGACCGGGGGCGACCGATGGCCGTGTTCGACCGGATTACCGCCGACGGCGCCGCCCTGCTCGTCGTCGACCTCCAGGACAGGCTCCTGGCCGCCATCCCCGGCCGCGACCGGCTGGTTGCCGTCGCGTCGCGACTGGTCCGGGCGGCCCGGATCCTGGACGTCCCCGTCTTCGCGACCGAGCAATATCCCCGGGGGCTCGGCCCGACCACCCCCGAGCTGGCCGACCTGATCCCCGACCGGCCCGCCAAGACGACCTTCCACGGCTGCGGGGCGCCCGGGATCGTCGAGGGGCTCGCCGACCGGGGGGCCCGCCACGTCACCCTGGCCGGGATCGAGGCCCACGTCTGCGTCGCGCAGACGGCCCTGGAGCTCCTCCGCCTGGGCTACCGGGTCCAGGTCCTCGCCGACGCCGTCGGCTCCCGGTTCGCGATCGACCGCGAATTCGCCCTCCGCCGCCTGGAGCACGCCGGGGCCGTCGTCTCGACCGCCGAGGCCGCCCTCTTCGAGTGGATCGGCGACGCCGGCCACCCCCGGTTCAAGGAGATCAGCGCCCTCGTCAAGGGGCGGGCCGAGGAGTAGGCCCCGGGCGCGTCCCGTCGCCCGCCACGACGTGCTCCAGGATCCCGACGATCCGCCCCAGGTCGTCGATGTCATGTTCCTTGAGGTCGAGGGTCACGGCCGGCCCTTCGAGCCTCAGGAACTTCCCCGCGTCGCCGGTCGTCACGACGCCGTGGACGAGGCGGATCGGGCTCGCGGCCCGCTCGTTGAACGTCGATGCGGCGACCATCGCCGCGATGCACTGTCCCAGCCCGCTGCGCAGGTTGTCGTTCTTGAAGGTGAGCGACTCCAGCTAGGTCAAGCCCTCCAGGTTCACCAGGGCTTCGGCAACCAGTTCTTCCTGCCGATCGACGAAGCCGGTCCGACTCGATCGGGTTGCCCGGCCGCGGTCCATCGCGGCTCCGTCGGGGGATTGTGTGCTGGACCGGCCCCGAATCCCGCGAATATATCGGGGACGGGCGCCCGATCGCCCCCGAACCTTCCCAGGGCCCAATCATGACCCGACCGTCATCCCGACGCGAGACGTTTGCCCGTCGCCCACCCGTCCGGATCGAAGCCGACCGACGGGCGCGGAACGAAGCCACCCGACGGTGGCGGAACAAAGCCATTGTGGGCCCAGGGCGAGGTGCCATGACGCTCGGACGCAACCCGGGACAAGGGGAGCTTTTCTTCCTCCCTCCCCATTTGTGGGGAAGGGCCGGGGAGGGGGCCTCGCACCGCGATCGGCCCATCGACGGGATGTGTGGATCGAACCCACCCTGTCGGCGCGGATCGAACCCACCCTGTCGGCGCGGAACGAAGCCACTTTCGCCGCCACCAGGAGCGAAGCCATCGCCGACGCGGAACGAAGCCACTTTCGCCGCGCGGGATGGTCCCATTCCTCACCCAATCATCCGTCGGGCCCGATCGGCGAGGGGGGATTGCATTCCGGGGAGGGATCGCCTAGATTGGGGGACTTCCAGGTGTCAGGATTTACCAAGAAACGGCCCTCGAATTGAGGCCGGTGGCAGCGGGGCGCGCGATGTCGATCACGAAGGAGAAGAAGCAGGAGATCATCGGGTCGTTCGGCCGGGTCGCCCAGGATACGGGGTCGCCCGAGGTGCAGATCGCCCTCCTGACGGCCCGGATCACCGACCTGACCGACCACTTCAAGAAGCATGCCAAGGACCACGCCAGCCGCCGAGGGCTGCTGATGATGGTCTCGAAGCGTTCGAGCTTGCTCAAGTACCTCCGGCTGACGGACCGCAAGAGCTATCTCGAAGTGATCTCCCGGCTGGGTATCCGCAAGTAACCGGCCCGGAGGCCGGCCCCGGATCGGGGGGAAATCAGGCCCCCGCCGGGCCCATCCGCACCCGATCGATCGAGGCCGACCCGGGGATGATCCCGGCAAGCCCGGCGCGTCCGGGTGTCGCCCCGGCCCGCTCCTCCCATCGCCCGCGCCACCCCATGCCGTCCATCCGGCCGAGGTAGGATTTTGAATGTCTAGCTCGTCAAACGCGACGCGGAAGCCGGTCACCGTCGAACGGTCGATCGGCGGCAAGACGGTCTCCATCGAGTCCGGTCGACTCGCCAAGCAAGCCCACGGGGCCGTCGTGGTCCGCGTCGGCGACACGATGACCCTGGTCGCCACCGTCTCCGGCCCCGGCCGCGAGGGGCTCGACTTCTTCCCCCTGACGGTCGACTATCGCGAGAAGGTCTACGCCGCGGGCAAGTTCCCCGGCGGCTTCATCAAGCGCGAGGGGCGGCCGACCACCAAGGAGATCCTCACCTCCCGGCTGATCGACCGGCCGATCCGGCCGCTGTTCCCCGCCGGGTTCCGCGACGAGGTCCAGATCCAGGCCGGGCCGATCTCGGCCGACCGCGAGAACGACGCCGACGTCCTGTCGATCTTCGGCGCCTCGGCCGCGCTCCTGCTGGCCCGGGTCCCGTTCATGGGCCCCATCGGCGCCATCCGGCTGGGCCGGGTCGACGACAAGTTCGTCGTCCTGCCCACCGCCACCGAGATGAAGGACAGCGACCTCGACCTGATCGTCGCCTCCACCGACCAGGCCATCGTCATGATCGAAGGCTTCGGGCGCGAGCTGCCCGAGGCCGAGATGTATGACGCGATCATGGAGGCGCACCGGCTCAACCAGGAAGTCCTGGCGCTCCAGCACGAATTGCTCCAGGCGCTCGGCCTGCCGCCGTACCAGAAGATCAACCCGCCCCACGACCCGCTCGAAGCCCAGCTCTACGACCGGCTCGGCCGCGAGATCCGCGAGGCCAAGCAGGTCCACGGCAAGCAGGAGCGGAACGAGAAGGTCAAGGAGATCCAGAAGCGGATCGTCGCCGAATACTGCCCGGCCAACGGCTCGGGCCTGGTGACCCCGCTCCAGGTCAAGTCGGCCTTCCACGCGGTCGAGGAGAAGGTCGTCCGCGAGCTGATCCTCGACGGCCACCGCTCCGACGGCCGGGGGCCGCGCGACCTCCGCCCGATCTCCTGCGAGGTGTCGCTCCTGCCCCGGGCCCACGGCTCGGCCATCTTCCAGCGCGGCGAGACCCAGGCCCTGGTGACCACCGTCCTGGGGACCGGGGCCGACGCCCAGCGGGTCGACGGCATCATGAAAGAGTTCAGCAAGGCTTTCATGCTGGACTATAACATGCCCTCATTCGCCGTCGGCGAGGTCCGCCCGATCCGGGGGCCCGGACGCCGCGAGATCGGCCACGGGGCCCTGGCCGAGCGGTCGGTCGCGCCCGTCCTGCCCGACTCGGCGACGTTCCCGTACACGATCCGGGTGGTCAGCGACATCCTCGAATCCAACGGGTCGTCGTCGATGGCCTCGGTCTGCGGCGCCACCCTGAGCCTGATGGACGCCGGCGTCCCGATCTCCGACCCGGTCGGCGGGATCTCGATCGGCCTGGTCGAGGACCCCGCCACGGGCCGACACGTCCTGCTGACCGACATCATCGGCGACGAGGACCACTTCGGCGACATGGACTTCAAGGTCGCCGGGACCCAACGCGGGGTGACCGGGATCCAGCTCGACCTGAAGAACCTGGGGATCACCGCCCCGATCGTCAAGGAGACGCTCGACCAGGCCCGCGAGGCCCGGCTGGAGATCCTCCGGGCCATGCTCCGGTCGATCAAACGGCCGCGCGAGGAGATCTCCACCAACGCCCCCCGCCTGATCCAGATCCAGATCAACCCCGAGAAGATCGGCCTGATCATCGGCCCCGGCGGCAAGACGATCCGCCGCCTCCAGGACGAGACCGGCGCCAAGATCGACATCGAGGACAGCGGGATCGTCACCCTGGCCAGCCCGACCGCCGAGGGGGCCGAGGCCGCCCGCGACAAGATCCAGGCCATGACCGAAGGCGTCCAGGTCGGCCGGATCTACGAGGGACGGGTCACCTCGATCAAGGACTTCGGCGCCTTCGTCGAGATCCTCCCCGGCAAGGATGGCCTGGTCCACATCAGCGAGCTATCCGAAGGATACGTCGGTGCCGTGACCGACATCTGCCGGGTCGGCGACCCGATGCTGGTCAAGGCGATCGCCGTCGACGACCAGGACCGGGTCAAGCTCTCCCGCAAGGCCGCCCTGGCCGAGCGCGGCGAGGTCGACCCCAACGCCGCCAACACCCGGCCCGCCGGGGGCCCCCCCGGCGGGGGCGACCGGGGAGGCCCGCCCCCCCGACGCCCGAGCGGCCCCGGCGGAGGTTACGGAGACCGCGGGCCGAGGCGCGACTGAAAGAGCTTAACTCAAGGCGACGGCGCATCGATCGGGAGGCATGCGGGCGGTCGCATGCCTCCCCTTCTCCTGTTGAGGCGGATCATGGGTCGAATTCGCATTACTATTCTCGATACTGGGGATCGAACCGAAGACCTGAAGCTCGCCGCCCGGATTAGACAAGAAGTCTCGGCGAATTCGCCGGCCATGGCGAACTCCGATAGTCCTCTTCGTGGCACCCATCGCGACGTCGAGGGTAGGGCTTACTTCGAGTACGCGACGGATTCCCCCGACGACGTGAAAAAAACCCTCCAAGATCGCGGATTCGAGGGTCGCGTCTCGCTCGACGAGCATCCCGACCGTTTGGGGCATGAATGTGCTAATTGCGGCAACAGAGCCGGTCCTTACCTGCCGGATGTCTGCCCGAATTGCGGATTCCGAGATATCACCCCATGTCCCGTCTGTCGGGAAAAAGTCTCCCGTGAGGAATATATTCGCCTGACGAGCGACCTTTTTCGATGCCCCCGCTGCCAACAAAGGGTTCGCCTCCGCTTCAACGAGCCGATGTTCGAACCCGATGGATTGCTCCGGCCCCCCTTGGTAATCGTCGAAGAGGCCGGTGGGTGATCATTTATGATGAACATGGGCACATTCGTTGGAAGCCGATCGAGTTGTTCCAATTGGCGATCGACAGCCCGCGTCCTCTCATCAATGATTTTCTCACATCCGGAACTCCCGCCGCGTTCGCCACGCGAGATCGTTACAGCGGATTCCTGGAGGCCGTCGCCGAGCGGACGGGGGTTCATCCGAGGAATTTGTTCCTCCGGGGCAGTTGTCAGGTCGGGTTTAGCATTGCCCCAAGGCCCAAGGTCTGGACGTCGATGCATGCCGATTCCGACCTGGACCTTGCGATCGTCGACGCGGATTATTTCCAGCGAATTAACCAGGAGGTCCAGAAATGGGCCGACGATAACCGGGCGGAATCGATCCGAGAGGATGTCCCCTCCTTTGATTACGTCGGCTGGCAGCGTGATCGCCGATTGTACAACTGCTGCCGTGCCGAGGATCTTCCTTTGTCCGTCTGCGTCCATCACCAGGAGACGATGGCGACGATCGCCGGATTGCAGCACTGTGGCTCGAAACGTGAGGTCAACGCTTTCGTCTTTCGAGATTGGTGGTCGGTGTACCGCAGATATGAATGGGATTTAAAGGAGCTGATTGGAGGGGTCCGAGGGCGCAGGTTGACTCCGCCTGGCGACGTCCCTTTGCCGCCTTGATCGGGATTCCCGGCGGTTGGTCCGAAACATTCCGTGTTCTGAAATTCTTGGAAACCGGATTATGGCCGAATCGACCGCCAGCACCGCCCCCGACGTGTCGCTCGAACATGGTGACGACCCCGCGATCAACCGCCGGCTCCGGGCCCAGTACGCCGAGATCGCGCTGCTGGCCGGCGGCCTGGCGCACGAGATCCGCAACCCGCTGTCGACCATGGGCCTGAACCTCGACCTGCTCGTCGAGGATTTTAAGGGGGCCGAGACGGCTCGCGACAAACGGGTCCTCCAGAAACTGGAGCGGGTCCGCCGCGAGACGGTCCGGCTCCAGGACATCGTCGAGGACTTCCTCCGGTTCGCCAGGGTCCAGGACCTCCGGGCCGGGCCGGCCGACCTGAACGACGTGGTCGACGACCTGCGCGACTTCTGCGAGCCGCAGGCGGTCGGCCAGAACGTGGTGATCCGGACCCAGTACGACCCCGACCTCCCGCAGGTCCCGCTCGACGTCGACCTGTTCAAGCAGGCGCTCTGGAACCTGATCCGGAACGCGCAGCACGCCATGCCGGACGGGGGCGAGCTGATGCTCCAGACCCGTCGCGAGGGGGACGAGGCGGTCCTGGACGTGACCGACACCGGGGTGGGGATGACCGGGGAGGTCGCCGCCCGGGTGTTCGACGCCTTCTACTCGACCAGGGCGGGCGGGAGCGGGCTGGGACTCCCCACGACCCGGAAGATCGTCGAGGCCCACGGCGGGTCGATCGCGCTCCAGAGCGAGCCGGGGCAGGGGTCGCGGTTCACCGTCCGGCTGCCGCTCGGGGAGGCCTGACCGCCGATGGACCCCCAGATCCGCGTCCTGATCGTCGACGACGACGAGCCCCACGGCGAGGCCGTGGCCGAGAGCCTGGAGCGCGTCGGGTACGAATGTGTCGTCGCCGGGACCGGCCGCGAGGGGCTCCGGCTGATCGAGGAGCAGGACTTCGACATCGTCCTGACCGACCTGATCATGGACGACGTCGGGGGGATGGAGGTGCTGGCCAAGGCCAAGGCCGAGCTGCCCGAGGCCGAGGTGGTGATCCTGACCGGGCACAACACCGCCCGGGCCGCCGTGCTGGCCATGCAGGCCGGGGCGACCACCTACTTGACCAAGCCCCTGGACATCGCCCAGCTCCGGACGGTCGCCGACAAGGTCTCGCAGTCGCACCGGCTGGCCCGATCCAACCAGGATCTCCGCCGCCAGCTCAACGAGCGGTTCGGCTTCGAGGGGGTGATCGGCAACTCGCCGCTGATGCACGCCGTGGTCGAGCGGCTCCGCCAGATCGCGCCGACCTCGGCCACCGTCCTGATCACCGGCGAGAGCGGGACCGGCAAGGAGCTGGTCGCCAAGGCCCTGCATACCAACAGCCCCCGGCGGTCCAAGCCGTTCGTGGCCCTGAACTGCGCGGCCCTGAGCGAGAACATCCTGGAGAGCGAGCTGTTCGGCCACATCAAGGGGGCCTTCACCGGGGCCGACCGCGAGCGGAAGGGGTGGTTCGAGCACGCCAACGGCGGGACGATGTTCCTCGACGAGGTCGGCGACATCCCGCTGTCGACGCAGGTCAAGCTCCTCCGGGTCCTGGAGTCGGGCGAAATCGTCCGGGTCGGGACCAACGAGCCGATCAAGGTGAACGTCCGGCTGATCTCGGCCACCAACCGCGACCTCAAGGAAGGGATCACCTCCACCTCATTCCGGCAGGACCTGTACCACCGGCTCAAGGTGGTCAGCGTCCACCTCCCGCCGCTCCGGTCCCGCCGCGAGGACATCACGCTGTTGACCGACTACTTTCTCAAGCAGTTCTCCGCCTCGCACGCCAAGACGGTCACCTCGATCGCGCCCGCCGCCCGGAAGGCGCTGATGGCCTACGCCTGGCCGGGTAACGTCCGCGAGCTGAAGAACAACATCGAGAGCATGGTCGTGATCGACTCCGACGGCGTCCTCGACGTCGACGACCTGACCGAGGACCTCGTCCCCGCCACCCCGGGGGCCGTCGACGCCGCCGCCCCCGGCCCGGCCCAGCTCGTCGGCCGGAAGCTCGACGACGTCGAGAAGTATTACATCGCCGAGACCCTCAAGCTCACCGCCGGCAATCGCGAGGAGGCCGCCAGGCTCCTCGGCATCGGCGAGCGGACCCTGTACCGCAAGATCAAGGAATACAGGATCGATTGAGGATCGCCCGCTCATCGGGGGGACGCGGGGGCTCCGGGCAACCGGGCCGGGGGGGCCGATTCGAACCCGGGGGGTGCCGGCGGCGGGGGTCCGCCCACGCCGCCCGATCCGGCGGGCGGGGGTGACGGGAGCTCGACCCCGATCGGGGCGGTTGACGGGCCCACCGGCCCCCCCTGGCCCTCCAACCCGACCGTCGGCGGGCCGGCCGGGTAAGGGATCGTGACGGTGACGGTGATCGCGGAACCGGGCGGGGCCCCCGGTGGGGCCGGGGCGGAGGCCGCCGCGGCGAGACCCGACGCGGGAGGCGCCCCCGGCACGAAGCCGACCGACGCCGGGTGCGACGGGAAAGCAGGGCCAGGGGGCTTCGGCGGCGTCGCGGGCGCACCGGCCTCCCCCGGCGGCGAGGCGGGGGGCGGCGCGTTCCCGACCGCCGCCGGCGCGGCCGACGGGCCCGCGTAGAGCTTGTTGACCGCCGCGACATCCTGCCGGCTCGGCCGCCTGGTGTTGCCCAGGCCGATCACGTCGGTGTCGAGCCGGAAGTTATATTTGGACAGGTAATAATCCTTCCATGCCTGGGGGATGGAATAGACCGGATAGGCCGGCCGGTAGGGATACGGCCCCGCGGAAGCCATCGGGTTGACGCTCCCCGCCCGGGTGTCGTAGAGCATGACCGAGAAGTAATCGAACCCGGTGCCCAGCGTCGAAGAGGGCTGGGTCGGGGCGGTGAACTGGGAGAGCCAATCCCGGTCGATGTTGGTCGTGATCAGCGACAGGAACGAGGCGCTGTCCGGGCGCGACTGCTCGTGGAACAGCCCGAGGGCATGGCCGAGCTCGTGCGAGATGTGCGACTCCGGGAAGCGGCTCAGGTGGAGGAGGTTCATCCACTGGGCCCCGCCGGGGTTCCTCCCGACCGTCGACGAGCCGGCATCGCCCCCGATCAGATGGACGTAGAGGTAATTCCTGTCCCCCGACTGGTAAGGGCGGAACGACACGGCGGTCGTCTGCGCCGTCCATAACGCGCAGGCCCGCTCGAAGTAGCCCCGATAGGGCTCGTAGGAGGGGTCGATGTAGTAGGGGACGACGCCGTTGGGCCAGAGGAACGGGCTACCGATGGGAACCCCGAAGGCCTCGGCAATCCCCTGCTGGTTCGGGTCCCCTTCCGGGGCGGGGGCGACGGGGCCGCCCGGCGCCGCCGATTTCCGGCTCGCGGTCTCGAAGCGGGTCAGGGCCTCGCTCGCGTCCTTCGTGAAGTCGGTCCCGGCGACATCCGGCGCCCTCGATCGTCGGGTCCGGTGGGCGGCCTGGAACTGCTGGATCTCCTGCAAGAGGCGCACGAAGTCGGCCTCGCCCGCCGCCTCGGTGGTCAGCGATGTCTGCTCCCGGGGCTGCTCGGCCACCCTCTGGATCAGCTCGGCGGCCGACTTCCGGACGTCGTCGGGGAGGGAGTACCTGGTCAGCCCGCCCGACTTCAGGAATCGATCCGCCCTGGCGGCGATCGCGTTCCGCTGGGCCTTGGTCACGTCATCCACGGTCCCGACGATCATGTCCCCTTCCACGACATAATACTGCCCGACCAGGGCGGCCCTCGTCCGGGCGGACTTGAACAGCGGGTTCCAGGTGATCGTGATGAAATGGTCCGGCACGGGGACCTTCCCGCCGAGCATGGGCGCGAGTTGCGGGGCGGCCGCCTGCGGGTTGTCCTGCGCCATCCCACCCCGCGGGGCCGAGAGGACCGCGACCGAGACCAGGGCCGCGGCCGCCGACGCGGAGGATGATGCGAGCAGGGCCGTCCGACTGAAGTGCCTCATGGTGCGTCTCCCGGAGGGCTGCAAGTTCGAGCGAGGGCCATCGGGCAGGATATCGAGTCATATCGCAATTTCAAGGTATTTTCCGATCCTTGACCGGAATGGGCGTGACGAGGCCATGGATTTCAAATCCCGGCCCATGCGGAGAGCCTCGGCCCTGCCCGCGGGCCGCCCGTCGATCGCGGCGATCCGGGTCCCCCGCGATCCCTCATGGGCCCGGGAGGGACGGCGCCTTTCCCGTCTCCAGGGCCCTGGGCGACCAGGCCGTCCACGGGAGCGAGGCGATCCGGCCCTGCGCGACGGCGCGGAGCAGGGGGATCCGGGGCGACCGTCCCTCGATCTCGGGGCGGTCGACCGCGGCCCGGAGCTTGCCGACCCACGGCCCGAACAGGGGCAATCCGAGCCCGAGGGCCTGCTCGGACGCGACCCGGGCGCCCGCCTCGTCCCCCGACCTCGCCAGCATCTCCGCCCGGATCACGTGGGCATCGCAGAGCGAGGGGAAGGATTCCGGCATCAGGGCGGCGAACGCCGCGAACGCCCGGTCGGCCTGCTCGTCGGCGCGATTGGAGAAGAGGAAGGCGCCGATGGAACCGCCGACCGGATCGAGGTCCCTGGATTCGAGCATGGATCGGGCCAGGTCCCGGCACTCGTCGACCCGGCCGGCGATGTAGTATCGCTCCAGGATGTCGAGCCGTCGCGAGGCCCTCTGGTTGGCCTCGGTCCGCCCGGGCGCCAGGGGGCCGATGGATTGATAGACCTTCAACTCGCCGTGCTCGCGGAGGTTGAAGACGAGGACCGTCAGGTGCCGGGCCATGACGGTCAGGGCGAAGGTGATCTCGCCGGCATCGCCGGTCGGCTTGTAGGAGAGCAGGTAAGGGCCGGGCTCGGCCGGGAGGGTGACGCCGGCCAGACCATCGAGGAAGAAGGACGGCTCCGCGCGGAACGGGGCGGCGGCGGGTCCATCCATCGGCCAGAGGCGGAATTCGACCCCCGAGGCGAGCCGTCGCGCCGTGGCCCCGTCGTCGAGCTCCGCGGCGACCAGCGCCTGCAGGCCGGACCAGTCGCGATCGGGGGCCCCGTTCCAGAACTGGCCCAGGCCGAATCGCTGGAGCCGCCCCCCGAGGGGGCCGTCCCGGTGCGTGAGGGACTGGGCGCAGACGTTCAGCATCGACGAGGCGTGCGGGGCCGAGAACGGCCGGGCGGTGTCCCGATCCCAGACCTGTTGGGCTCCGGGCTGCGGCAGGAGGTCCGCCGCGCGGACCATGTCCTGGGCCAGTCGAGACTCGGCGAGCTTCTGGGGGGCGAGCAGCACCCGCTTCTGTTCCCCGGGCCGGAGCGCGATGACCTGGGGCCTGGACGGCTCCTCGGGCAGGAGGAGCCGCGCCTGGTAGAATCCCGGCTCCAGGCCCTCGAAGCGGAAGCTCTTGCCGTGCTCGCCGGGCGGTGCCGAGGTCCCGCCCGGGCGCAGGCGGTTGCCCGCCTCGTCGAGCACCTCGACGGACGCGAACTCGTTGAGGGTCGTCACGACGAGGTTGGCCGCCTTCGGGCCCCGATCGCCGCCGGCGGCCGGGGGGACGCCCTGGGGGCGGGCCGGCCCGACGGCCTCCCCCCTCGGCCCCGGCCCCGGCCCCGCCCCTCCCAGGGCCTGCGACGCGGCCCGGATGATCGCGCGGGCCGTGCGAAACGGCCCGGGGAAGCCGGCCAGGGCTTCGCCCGAGACCCCCGGGGCGGCCCTCATCACCCCGCCCGGCCCCGGGCTGGCGCCGCCGGGATCGGCCGCCGGCGCCAGGGCGAGGGGGGGGGCCGCGGGCGGGATTGGGGACGCGGCGTCGTCGTCCTCCAGGTTGACGGTCTCCTCCTGGGGGTCATCGGACAGGTCGACGGCGTGGCCGGCCTTCTTGAAGCCGGGGGCGTCGACCTCCACCATGTAGTTGCGCGGGGGGAGGAGGAATTCCACCGGGGGCGGCGGGACCCTGGGGTTGTCGGCGCTCGCGTCGATCCGGGGGAACTCCCGGTAGACCCGGACCAGCGAGACGGGGGCGGCCTTGCCCGGATCCAGCACGATCTGGAGCCTCAGCCTGCCGACGCTCGCGGGGTCCGGGATGACGGCCAGGATCGGATTGGCCGGCCCTCTCAGGTCGGGGTCCTGGAATCGGGGATCCTCCCGGGGGATCCCCGCGTCCTTCATCTGGCCCTCGAACGCCTTCTTCACCTGGGCCTTCAGCTTCTCGAACCGGACCAGGTAGGCCTTCTGCCGCTTGTCCCAGTAGACGGCCCGGCCGTCACCCTTCAGGCCCGCGAGGAGGACCTGGGTGAAGGACTTCATCCCGCCGACCGAGGTGTGGGACCGGTTGGTGGCCCGGCAGTCGTAGTCCTGGACGTCCGGGTTCTCGTCGCCGATGTGGCCGACGGGATAGAAGGCATCGGCGTCCGTCCGGTTCCGGCAGCAGTCGAGCAGGAGGAAGACCTCGGCGGCGGTCCCGGCCTGGAGGAGCCCCTTGATCGAGTCGACCCGGATCGAGAGGACGCCGTCCTCCTCGTAGTCCCACGGCACGATCGCGTCCTGGACCCGGACGATCTTCCCCTGATGCCCGTGGCCCGAGAAGTAGAAGTAGATCCGCCCGCCCCCGGTGGCCGGGTCGTCCCGGACGGCCCGGGTCGTCCTGACGATACTTTCGGCGGTGGCGGCGCTGGCGAAGATCGCCCTGAGCCCGGCGTCGCCATCCGTCGCGAACGGCCGGAACGGCCTCGGGTCCGCCGGATCGTCGGGGCTGAGCAGGAGCCGGAGGTTGTCCGGGGGCACGCCGCCCGCCGCGACGAGCCATCGGACCATGTCGAGCGCGTTATCCCGCGACCCGCTCAGGGTCGGGAACACGCCCGCCGCCTTCGGATACTGGTCGATCCCGACCACGATCGCGTAGCTGGCCATCGCCCACCCCCTCCGGCCCGGCGTCCCCGCCCGTCATTCCTTGCGCACCGCGACCGTGAACGGGCCCGTCCCCACCCTCGGCTGCTGGTGCTTCACGTACAGGAAGTAGGTCCCCGGGGGGAGCCCGATGCTGTTGGGGTTGCTGGCCTTGAGGTCGGCCTGGAACCGCGCGTTGACCCCCTCGGCGGCCGCGACCTTCTGCGGCGAGTTGATCACCGAATTGCCGAAGAGGCCGATCAGCAGGGGGGTCTAGCCCCGGGCCTCGACGGCGTATCGGCCGTCTTCCGGCACGGCGAACCGATAGGCGACGAGCCTGCCGGCGGCGTCGATCGCGTCCTGGACCGGGGGACCGCCGGGGGTCATCGGCTGGAATGAGACCGCCGGCGTATCGCGCATCGGGTACATCACGCTGATGAACAGCTTGTCCATCGCCGAGAGCTCCCTCGTCCATCCCACCACGATGTTCGCCAGGCCGGGCGGGATCGGGTAGATCATGATCGTGGTCGGGTCGAAGGGCGTGACCCCGATCAGGGGGCCCGTGAACGGGTTCATCACCTGCTCCCGGATCTGCTTCCGGGTCCAGCCGGTGAACGCATAGTACCGGAAAACCGCCTCCTCGTCCCATCGGACCCCGACGTCCGGCCGCTTCTGCTCGTGGATCAGCCCCAGGCCGTGGCCGAACTCGTGGAGGGTGACCCGCCGGATCTCCGCGTCGTCGGTGTCCGGCCTGAACAGGAGCCACATCGAGGGCCGGTTGAACCGGATCTCATTCAGGGCGGCCGGCCCGTACACCGACTGGTAGACCCCGTATTTGGGATACTGCGGCGATGGCACGAGCGTGATGGCGATGTCCGCCGGGGCGGCCGGGTCGAACGTGAACCGGAGGTCGGCGTACTTCTCCCACTCCCCGACGATCGCCCGGACCTTCTGCCGGACGGACAGGTTCCAGGGGTCCTGGCCGTCGAAGAAGGTGACGTTCAAATTCCTCTTGGTCCAGCGATTCGTCATCGCGGCCTGGGCCTCGTCCGGCCTGCCGGCCAGGAGCGTCCCCGTCGGCGATACCGAGCAGGTCTCGCCGGGCGTCCTCTCCTCCGGGGCCCCCGCCGCCCCCTCGGCCCTGGCCCTGGGGCCCTCCTTCCGGGCGGGATCCTCCTGGGCCCGGAGGATGATCGGGACGGGCACGAGGACGGCTGCCAGCAATGCCACGGCCAGCCATCCCGGCGTGATGGCCCCCCCGCCGGTCGATCTCGGATCCATCATGGGCGCTCCTCCCGGGCCCCGTATCGGGCCGCCGATGACCCACCCCGCCGCCCGGCATCCGCCCTCATCGGGGACAATGGCCGATTGGATCCCGCGCATGCCCCGTTGTCCACCAGAAAGTCGCAATTGTGGCCGACCGGCCGGGTGGCGAGGGGAACCGGGAACCCCCCGGGGCGCCTCCGCCTGGCGTCGTCGATCGGCGGGCCGCCGCCGGGAGGGAGATTTTCAATTTGAGCGAGATCGGCCGGATTGTGTTAAGCTGGTCGTTCCTCCCCCCGACCCGCCCTCCCGCCGGCCCCGACCACTCCAGGCCCACCGTCCTCGCATGGTGCCCGATGCTCAGAGCTTGCTCCCTCCTCGCCCTCCTGCTCGGCGTCTCCTGGTGGCCCCGGCCATCGCTCGCCGAGGAGGGGGGTCCAGAATTCTTCGAGGCGAGGATCCGCCCGGTCCTGGTGGAGCGGTGCATCCGCTGCCATTCGGCCGGCGCGAAGGCCCCGAAGGGCGGCCTGAGGCTCGACAGCCCCGACGGCCTCCGCAAGGGGGGAGATTCGGGCCCGGTCTTCTCCCCGGGCAAGGCGGAGGAGAGCCCGCTGATCGACGCCATCGCCCATGAGGGCGGGGTCGCCGAGATGCCGCCCGACGCGAAGCTGCCGGATCGGGTGATCGCCGATTTCCGGCAATGGGTCGCGATGGGCGCCCCGCTCCCCGAGGGCCAGGGGGCCTCGGCGCCCCCGGCCCGATCGGCGATCGACCTCGACGCGGGCCGTCGCTTCTGGTCGTTCCGCCCGGCGACCGCGCGGCCGCTCCCGACGGTCTCCGACCCCCGATGGTCGCGGAACCGGGTCGACCCGTTCGTCCTCCGGGGGCTCGACGACCGGGGGATCCGGCCCTCGCCCGAGGCCGATCGCCGGACCCTGATCCGCCGGGTCACCTTCGACCTGACCGGGCTGTCGCCGACCCCCGAGGAGGTCGGCCGGTTCCTCTCGGACGGGGCGTTGGACGCCTACGAACGGCTGGTGGACCGGCTGCTCGCCTCGCCCCGCCACGGCGAGCGGTGGGGGCGGTTCTGGCTCGACGTGGCCCGATACGCCGAGGACAACCCGACCGGCGAGGCCACCAACAAGGCCCCCCGGAACCCGCACGCCTATCGCGACTGGGTCATCCGGGCCCTCAACGACGACCTCCCGTACGACGAGTTCGTCCGTCGCCAGCTCGCCGCCGACCTCATGCCGGGCCTGGCCCGGTCGGAGCTGGCGGCCCTCGGGTTCATCGGGCTGGCGCCGGTCTATCACAAGGAGCCGAAGCTCTCGGCCGAGGTGATCACCACGATCGTGGCCGACGAGTGGGACGAGCGGGTCGACACCATCACCCGGGGTCTCCTCGGCCTGACCGTCGCCTGTGCCCGCTGCCACGACCACAAGTTCGACCCGATCGGGACGGCCGACTACTACGCCCTGGCCGGCGTGATGGCCAGCACCCAGCTCGTGGAGCGGCCGCTGGTGGCGGCCGACCCGGCCGCGGAGGAGGCCCTCGCCGGCCTCCGCAACGAGATCGTCGACCTCGAACTCCGGCTCGGCTACGCCCGGGAGATGAAGACGACCGCCGCCAAGCAGAAGGAGGACGGGTCGAAATACGACCGGCCGATCGCCGACCTCGAAGGCCGGCTCAAGGCCCTGAAGGCGGCGAAGCCCTTCGACGGCCCGACGGCGCCCGCCGTCCGCGACGCCGGCCTCTGGGTCGTCGGCGACGACCCTTCCTGGACGGTGCTCGACTACCGGCCGGGCGCCTCGCGCGACCTCCCCGTCTTCCTCCGGGGGAACCCTTCCACCCCCGGCCCGATCGCCCCCCGGAGGTTCCCGGCCGTCCTGTCGCCGGGCGAGCCCCGGGCCCTCGGCGCGGGGAGCGGCCGGAAGGGGCTGGCGGACGGGATCGTCGGGGAGGCGGCCTCCCTGGCCGGCCGGGTCATCGTCAACCGGGTCTGGGGCTGGCATTTCGGCCGGCCGCTGGTGACGACCCCGAGCAATTTCGGCAAGCTCGGCGACCCGCCGTCCCACCCCGACCTGCTCGACGACCTGACCGCCCGCTTCATCGCCGGCGGCTGGTCGCTGAAGGCCCTCCATCGCGAGATCGTCCTGTCGAGCACCTACCGGCAGTCGAGCCGGGGCGACGCCGCCGCCCGGTCGACCGACCCGGAGAACCGGTGGCTCGGGCGGGCCAACCGCCGGCGGCTGGACGTCGAAGGCTGGCGCGACGCCATCCTCCAGGTCTCCGGCTCGATGGACCCGACCATGGGCGGCCCGTCCGGGGACCTCGAAGACGCCGGCTTCCGCCGCCGGACGGTGTACGGCAAGGTCAGCCGCCGCCGGGTCGCCGACGTCCTCCGGGTCTTCGACTTCCCCGACGCCAACCGCCACGGCGAGGGGCGCGACGCGACCACGACCCCCTTGCAGCAGCTCTATTTCCTCAACAGCCCGTTCGTCCTGGCCCACTCCGCGACGCTGGCCGGCCGGGCCTTCGATCGCCAGGGCTCGCCCGAGGAATCCGTCGAGGCCCTGTATCGCGTCGTCCTGCTCCGCGACCCGACCGGCGACGAGGCCGGCCGGGCCCTCCGGCTGGTGGAGGCCGGGGGCGGGCCCGAGTCCCGCGAGGCCTGGGCCGTCCTGGCCCAGGCCCTGCTCATCGGCAACGAGTTCCTGTTCGTCGACTGACCGACCCCCCGACCCGAGGTCCCCCGTGATCCCCACCGAGATCTCCCCGGCCTCCCCCTCCCGGCGCGGTTTCCTCGGCTCGATGGCCTCCGGGGTCGGCGGGCTGGGCCTGGCCAGCTTCCTCTGCTCCGAGGGGGCCCTGGGCGCCGACCTCGCCCGGCCCCATTTCGCGCCCCGGGCCAAACGGGTGATCTTCCTCCTGATGGCGGGCGGGCCGTCGCACCTCGACATGTTCGACCCCAAGCCGGCGATCGCCCGGAATGCCGGTCGGAGGCCCGACGGCGTCGCCCTCCGGACCGAGCGCGTGACCGGCGGGCTCCTCCCCTCGCCATTCGGGTTCCAGGCGTGCGGCGAGAGCGGGATCGAGGTCAGCGAGCTCCTGCCGCACCTCCGGGGGTGCGTCGACGACCTCTGCGTCCTCCGGGCCGTCCACGCCTCGAACCCCAACCACGGCCCGGCGACGAACTTCATGATCTCGGGCCGGATCGACCAGATCCACCCGAGCCTGGGCGCGTGGGTCTCGTACGGCCTGGGGACCGAGAACCAGAGCCTCCCCGGGTTCGTCTCCCTGGGGAACACCTTCACCTCATCGGCGCGGAACGGCTACCTCCCCGGCGAGCACCAGGGGACGCCGATCGATCTGGACAGGCCCAGCCCCGACCAGATGATCCGCCATCTCCGCAACCCGAAGCTGGACCGGGCGGGGCAGGAGCGGCAGCTCGAATTCCTCCGCCTGGCCAACGCGAGCCACCTGGCCGACCGGGGCGAGGATGCGCTCCTGGAGGCCCGGATCCGGTCCATGGAGACGGCCTTCCGGATGCAGGCCGCCGCCCCGGAGGTCTTCGACATCCGCAAGGAAGACCCGGCCACCCGGGCCCTCTACGGCGAGGGGAAGTTCGCCAGCACCTGCCTGCTGGCCCGGCGGCTGGTCGAGAACGGGGTGAGGATGGTCCAGGTCGTCAACGGCGGCTGGGATCACCATGCGGACATCAGCAAGGAGATCCGCAAGAAGTCGAAGGAGATCGACCGGCCCATCGCCGGACTCCTGACCGACCTCAAGCGGCGCGGGATGCTCGACGACACGCTGGTGATCTGGGGCGGCGAGTTCGGCCGGACGCCGGTCTCCGAGAACGGCGACGGCCGCGACCACAACCCGTACGGCTTCACGATGTGGATGGCCGGCGGCGGGCTGAAGGGCGGCCATGTCCACGGCGCGACCGACGAGTTCGGCTTCCGGGCCGTCGAGGGTCGGGTCGGGGTCCACGACCTCCACGCGACCATCCTCCACCTGCTGGGCCTCGACCACGAGAAGCTCACCTATCGCTACTCCGGCCGCGATTTCCGCCTGACCGACGTCTCCGGCGAGGTGGTCCGGGAGATCCTCCGGTGAGCCAGCCCCGCCGCCGAGGCCATCCCGGCGGCCTAGCCGCCCGCGATGGCCCCGACGACCAGGAACGGCTCCTCTCCCCGGGCGACCGCGTCGGGCAGGGGCGCGTCGGGCGGCTCGTGGGACAGGTCCTGCTCGCAGGCGAAGAACCGGAGGAACGGCCGGCGACGCCGCGTGACGTGGTCGCGGATCGTCCCTCGGAGCGACGGATGATGGGCCTCGAGCGCGTCGAGGACCGAGCGTTGGGTCGCCGGGCCGTCCACGCGCAGCCGGACCTCGCCGGAGACCCCGGCCAGCTCCCTCAGGTGGAATGGGATCGCGACTCGGATCATGGCAGGGTCTGGACCTCGACGGACAGGACGGCCGGCAGGTCCCGGACGATCGGCGACCAGCGGTCGCCGGCGTCGGCCGAGGCGTAGACCTGGCCGCCCGTGGTGCCGAAATACACGCCGCAGGGGTCGAGCTGGTCGACGGCCATCGCGTCGCGGAGGACGTTGACGTAGCAATCGCCCTGCGGGAGGCCGTCGGTCAGCGGCTCCCACTCGACCCCGCCGGCCCGGCTCCGATAGACCCGGAGCTTCCCCTCGGGCGGGTAGTGCTCGGAGTCGCTCTTGATCGGGACGACGTACACGGTGTCCGGCTCGTGGGCGTGGACGTCGATCGGGAAGCCGAAGTCGGACGGCAGGTTGCCGCTGATCTCGCGCCACGACTCGCCGGCGTCGTCGCTGCGCATCACGTCCCAGTGCTTCTGCATGAACAGCACGTCGGGCCGCGCGGGGTGCATGGCGATCCGGTGGACGCAGTGGCCGACCTCCGCGTCCGGGTCGGGGATGTACTGCGACCGGAGGCCCCGGTTCATCGGCCGCCAGGTCTCGCCGCCGTCGTCGGTCCGGAACACGCCCGCGGCCGAGATCGCCACGAAGATCCGCCCGGGACGGCCCGGGTCGAGCAGGATCGTATGCACGCCCATCCCGCCGGCGCCCGGCTGCCATCGGGGCCCCGACCGGTGGCCGCGGAGCCCGGGCAGCTCTCGCCAGGTCCGGCCGCCGTCGGCCGATCGGAACAGGGCGGCGTCCTCCGCCCCGGCGAGGACGGTGTCCGGGTCGGTCGGCGACGGCTCCAGGTGCCAGATCCGCTTGAACTCCCAGGGGTGCTGGGTGCCGTCGTACCACTGGTGGGTCGTCAGGGGCCTGCCGGTGTCCTCGGAGGTGTCGTAGGCGAACTTGTTGCTCTCGCCCGCAAGCCCGCCGTCCGGGGCGGTCGACGGCCCGCCGCCGGGCGTCTCCCAGGTCCGGCCGCCGTCGTCCGATCGGCGGATGAGCTGCCCGAACCACCCGCTGGACTGCGAGGCGTAGATCCGATCCGGATCCGCGGCCGAGCCCTTCACGTGGTAGATCTCCCAGCCCGCGAGGTGGGGGCCGCTGACCTCCCACCGATCGCGCGTGCCGTCCGCGGTCAGGACGAACGCGCCCTTGCGCGTGCCGACCAGGACTCGTACCCCGCCCATCGCCACCTCCTTGCCTTCTCGGGATCTCCGGGGCGCCCGCCGATGAGCACCCCGACCGGCCTCGCAAGTCCTCCCGCCCGTCGCCGTGCTCAGGTCGAGGGCCCGCCGGGCCCTGGATCCGTCGGGAGCCCGGCGAGGTCCAGGACCGGGCGGATCTCGACGGTCCCCTTGCGGGCGCCCGGGATCCGCCCGGCGATCCCGATGGCGTCGTCGAGGTCCTTCGCGTCGATCAGGAAGTACCCGCCGAGCTGCTCGCGCGTCTCCGCGAACGGGCCGTCGGTCACGAGCCGCTCGCCGTCGCGGACCCGGACGCTCGTCGCCGTCGCGACCGGGCGGAGCGGGGAGGCGCCCAGGTATTGCCCCTTCTCGTGCAGGTCCCGGGCGAGCCGGACCGACTCGGCATAGCAGCCCTCCCGCTCGCCATCGGCCCAGGCCCCCTCTTCGCTGTAGATGAGCAGCATGTACTTCATCCGTGCCCTCGGGATCGTCTCGGGTAATCACGTCGTCCGACGGCCCCGGCCCCTCTATCGTCGGACGGGGATCAGCGCCCGGAGCCGGGGCTCGCGGAGGGACAGCCCGCCCCAGATCATCGCGGCGACCAGGCCGGGGAACACGATCGGGAACGCCGGGCCGCCCAGCCGGACGTGGGTCCAGGTCGCCCCGCCCAGGTAGCCCGTCAGCAGGATGGCCCCCAGGAACGAGGTCGGCGGCAACGCATGGATCAGCGTCGCCCCGATCAGGATCGCCCCGAGCCCGGGGACCACCCGCTCGGGGACCTCGAGCAGGGCGCAGGCCTCCACGACCGGCGCCACCTTGAGCACCTTCGCGACGCCGTCGGACAGCAGGAACAGCACCGAGAGCGCCGTCAGGAGCCGGCCGGCCCACGGTGCCGCCCTCGATCCGACCGCCTCCTGGAGATCCGCGCCGACGGAAATGCTCATCTCATCGCCCCCACCGGGTCCGGGGTCCGGAAGACGTCCCCTTCGCCCGATAGTCGATCCGCGACGCCCCGGATCGACACCGGATCGGAAATTTTCCGGGAAGTTCGCCGGCCGCCCCCCCGGGCCGGCGGCCCGGCTCTCCGCCTAATCCCGGGGAATTCCGGCCGGCGTCGTCTCGCGGAGCCGCCGTTCGAGGAAACGACGCTCGGGCTCCTGACGGGCGAGGGCGAGGGCCCGCCGGTAGGATTCGCGGGCGTCGTCCGTCCGCCCCAGCCGTCGGCAGAGGTCGGCCCGGGCCGCGTGGGCCAGATGGTAGCCGGCCAGGTCGCCGCGGCCGAGGATGGCATCGATCAGCTCCAGCCCCGCCCGGGGGCCGTCGCGCATCGCGACCGCCACGGCGCGGTTCAACTCGACGACCGGCGAAGGGACCGCCCGCGCCAGCAGGTCGTAGAGGGCCGCGATCCGCCGCCAATCGGTCGCCCCGGCGGCCGGGGCCCCGGCATGGACGGCCGCGATCGCCGCCTGGAGTGCGTACGGGCCCGACCCGGCCGATGCCGGCGCCCGACCGGCCAGCGCCCGGCCTTCGGCGATCAGCCCCCGGTCCCAGAGCGACCGGTCTTGATCGTCCAGGAGGATCAGGTCGCCCGCCGGCGAGGCCCGGGCGCCGCGCCGCGACTCGTGGAGCAGCATCAGGGCGAGCAGCCCCACCGCCTCCGGGTCGGGCAGGAGGTCGACGACCACCCGCCCCAGGCGGATCGCCTCGCCCGAGAGGTCGGGCCGCGTCAGGGACTCGCCCGATGTGGCCGAATAGCCCTCGTTGAAGACGAGGTAGACGACCGAGAGGACCGAGTCCAGCCGACCGGGCAGGTCGGCCGGCTCGGGGACCTCGTACGGGATCCTCGCCTCCCGGATCTTCGCCTTGCCGCGCACGATCCGCTGGGCGATCGCCGGGGCCCCGACCAGGAATGCGCCGGCGATCTCCTCGGTGGTGAGGCCGCAGGCCTCCCGCAACGTCAGCGCGACCCGCGTTCCCGGCGCCAGGGCCGGATGGCAGCACGTGAAGATCAGCCGGAGGCGGTCGTCCTCGACCCGGTCGCCCTCGGGGGCGGCCTCGACCCGATCGAGCCGGGCGGCGAGCCCCGCGAGCGCCGCATCGAGGCGGGCCCGGCGGCGCAGGGAGTCGATGGCCTTGAACCGGCCGGCCGAGACGAGCCAGGCGCGTGGGCTGGCCGGGACGCCCTCCCGCGGCCATTGCTCGACCGCGGCGGCGAAGGCCTCGTGCATCGCCTCCTCGGCGAGGTCGAAGTCGCCGAGCAGTCGGATCAGGGTGGCGAAGACGCGGCGGGACTCGGAACGGTAGGCCTCGTCCGCCGCGGATCGGGCCCGATCGCCCGGGCGGTCCTCCATGATTCCGGCACTCCGGGGCGGCTCGGCGGCCGGGCCGCGACCGACGGCGGGGCCCGTCGGCACGGGCCGATGGCACCGTACCATACCCGTCGGCCCGGTCGGGTCCAAGGGGAGCCCCGCGAGGAGGGCAGGGGGGAGCCCCCGGTCAGGGCGCGGGGGGCGGGAGGTCGAGCGCCGGGTTCCGGGCGAAGAAGCCGTCGGGGACGAGGGCGAACCCGGCGCGGTGGGCGGGCATGACGGGCCAATCCTCGGGGCGGGGGGCGTGGGTGATCTCCATCGTGTACCAGAGGACGACGTCGGTGTTGACCAGCGACCGGTCGGCCTGGTCGGGCCGGCCCAGCCCCCCGTTGCCCGGGTTCTGGTTCGGGTAGGGGCCGCCGGCGTGGAGCTCGGCCGGGTGGAACCGGGTGGCCCAGAGGTGGGCGTCGAGGAAGCCCGCCCGGCGGCGGATCGGGGCCGACGTGTCGGCGAAGGGGAGGGCGTTCTCGCCGGGGACCAGGCGGTAGCCGGCCGGCTGGCCCAGGGGCGTCCGGACGCCCGGGTTGGAGACCTTCCACCGCCGGCCCGTGGCCAGGCTCATCGACCGTCGGGCCTTCCGCTCGGATGTCAGGTCGTCTTCCCTGATCGTGAAGGCGTTGCCCGGGGGGTTGTCATCGCCGGGGGGGAGGGCCTCGGCGTTCAGTTCGGAGACCCGGTTGCCCCCAGCCCCGTGGATGTCCAGGTCGAGCCGGAAGTTGAAGAAGTGCTGGTGGTGGACCGCGACCACGCCCGGGGCGACGGTGTGGCCGGTCGGGGCGACGTCCCGGTCGGCGGGGGGCGCGTCGTCGCGGACTCCCTTGGTCAGCATGATCCCGGTCAGGACGACCTCGACGGCGATCGAGCCGTCCTGGCGGAAGATCCAGTGGAAGCCGTAGACGTAATTGCCCAGGGTCGCGAACGAGCAGACGACCAGCTCGCGCGACCGTCGGGCCTCGGGGCGGCCCCGGGCCGAGTGCTTCCAGAGCACGCCGCCGTCGCGCTCGTAGATCCCGACGGCCCGGGGGATGGTGTAAGGGCCGCCGTCGTCGTCGGCGAGCACGGCATCCTCGAAGGAGGCACCCTCGGGGCAGTCGACGCCCGGCTCCAGGGGGTTGGCGAACCGGCCGATCCCGTATTCGCCCTCGTCGAAGGCGTTGCGGAACGACCAGTCGGGGTCGGGGTCGCCGTAGGGGACGAGCAGCTCGGAGAGCGACCCCCGGTAGAGGATCGGCCGGACCCGGCCGCCGTCCTCGAAGCCGACCTCGCGGAGGATCAGGCCGTCCCGGGGGTGGAAGTCGTGCCGGAGCCGCCAGCCCCGCCACCGGACCTCGCGCCCGCGCCGGTCGAGGCCGATGCCCCGGGGCGGCCCGGCCGGGTCCGGGGCCGGCTCGGGGCGGGGATCGGCGCCGAGGCCGCCGTCCTCCTTCGAGACCGGGGCCACGCCGAGGTCGAGGACCCCGATCACCCGGCGGCGATCGAGGTCGACGTGCGCGGCCAGGCCGCCGATCGGCCGGATGTAGGAGGGGATCCCCCTGGGCCGGTGGTAGAACAGGGCCCGGGAGGTCCGCGCGCCGGGCCCGGCGTCCGGGCCGGGGGGGCCGGAGGCCCAGACGTCGACCTGGACGTCGAGCGGGTCGGCGATCCCGCGCCGCCGGAGCGCCTCGGCCACCCGGGGGTCGGCGCGGACGACCTCGACGGTCGTCCCGTAATCGGCCAGGAGCAGGGCCGGCCGGCCCGCATCGACCCCGTTCCACGAGACGACCCGGCCCTCGTCGAGGTCGACGACCCCCTCGAACGTCCCGCCGCCGGGCCGGTCGAGCACGATCGCCGAGGCCCGGCGGGGGGGCCGGCCCTCGGCGGACCAGGCCGACCCCTTGGGCGGCTCGTCCCGGGCCAGCTGCGCGAATCGGCCGTCCGGGCCGACCTTCCCCTCGGCCTTGAGGATCCGGACGGCCGACGCGATCTCGGCGGCCGACAGCGGGTCGAGCCGGTGGGGCCCGACGGGGCCGTCGGCCGCGCCGGCCGCCGGGAGCCAGGCCAGCAGGGCGACGCCCGCCCACCGCGGGCCCGGGCGGCGGCCCCTCCGCTCGACGATCCGGACCATGGGATCCTCCCCCCTCATCGGGCGATCGGGGCGGCCGATCGGGCCGGCCGACAGTCTATCCCAATCGCCCCCGCCCGGCGACTCCCGGCCGCGGGGAGGCCACGATTCGCGGGGGCGGAGGGGTGGGATGGATCCGATCGAGGTGAGGGGAGAATCACCCGGGAAATGGTATGATCCCACCCTCGGACCCAGTAAGATCGTCCCCGGAGCGACCGACCTCCCCTCGGGTCGCCGGTGATGACCCGGCCGACCGGCGGGCCGTCCCCTGGCTCCCGGGAGTTCCCCATGAATGTGCTGGTCGTCGACGTGGGCGGGACCAACGTCAAGATCCTGGCCACGGGCCAGGAGGAGCGGAGGCGGTTCCCCTCCGGGCCGACGCTGACCCCGGAGATGATGGTGTCCGAGGTGGTGAAGGCGGCCGAGGGATGGGCCTACGATGTCGTGACCATCGGCTACCCGGGCCCGGTCCTCCACGGCCGGCCGGTGGCCGAGCCGGCGAACCTCGGGCCGGGCTGGATGGGGTTCGACTACGAGGGGGCGTTCCGGCTCCCCGTCAAGATCATCAACGACGCCACCATGCAGGCCCTGGGCAGCTATCAGGGCGGCCGGATGCTCTTCCTCGGCCTGGGGACCGGCCTGGGCTCGACCATGGTCGTCGACGGGATCGTGCAGCCGATGGAGCTGGGCCACCTCCCCTACAAGAAGCGCACATACGAGGATTATGTAGGCGAACGCGCCCGCGTGAAGCTGGGGAAGAAGAAGTGGCGGCGATGCGTCGAGGACGTGGTCGCCCGCCTGACCGCCGCCCTGGAGCCGGACGACGTCGTCCTGGGCGGGGGGAACGTCCGCAAGCTCAAGGAGCTCCCCCCCGGGACCCGGGCGGGCGAGAACGCGAACGCGTTCCGGGGCGGCTTCTCCCTCTGGGAGGAGGCGCAGCGGACCCCGGCCCCCGTGACACCCGACCTGAATGACCAGCCGGCGGCCTTGCCGGCGATGATCGGAGAACCGCAATCATGACCGCCGCCGCAACGACGCCCGCCGCGACGCTGACCGGTCGCCCCTCGTGGATCGCCCTCGAGGCCCACAAGCAGGAGATCGGCGCGACCCACCTCCGCCAGCTCTTCGCCGACGACCCCGGCCGGGGCGAGCGGCTCTCGGCCGAGGCCCTGGGCCTCTACCTCGACTACTCCAAGAACCGGGTGACCGACCAGACCCTCGGCCTCCTCCTGAAGCTGGCCGGCGAATGCGGCCTGAAGGCCCGGATCGACGCCATGTTCGCCGGCGAGAAGATCAACATCACCGAGGACCGCGCCGTCCTCCACGTCGCCCTCCGCGCCCCCCGGGGCGAGTCGATCGTCGTCGACGGCGAGGACGTCGTCCCCGAGGTCCACAAGGTCCTCGACAGCATGGAGGAATTCTCCAACAAGATCCGCAGCGGCGCCTGGAAGGGGCACACCGGCAAGCGGATCAGGAACGTCGTCAACATCGGGATCGGCGGGTCCGACCTCGGCCCGGTGATGGCCTACGAGGCGCTCCGGCACTACAGCGACCGCAACCTGACCATGCGGTTCGTCTCCAACGTCGACGGGACCGACTTCGCCGAGGCCACCATCGACCTCGACCCGGCCGAGACCCTGTTCCTGGTCGCCTCCAAGACGTTCACCACCGGCGAGACGATGGCCAACGCCCAGTCGGCCCGCGCCTGGAGCCTGGCCACCCTCAAGGACGACGAGGCGGTCGCCCGGCACTTCGTCGCCATCTCGACCAACGCGAAAGAGGTCAAGAAGTTCGGGATCGACACCGCCAACATGTTCGGCTTCTGGGACTGGGTCGGCGGCCGGTACTCGATGGACTCGGCCATCGGCCTGTCGACCATGATCGCCATCGGGCCGGAGAACTTCCGGGCCATGCTCGCCGGCTTCCACGCCATGGACGAGCACTTCCGGACCGCCCCCTTCGAGAAGAACCTCCCCGTCCTGATGGGCCTGCTCACCGTCTGGTACGCCGACTTCTTCGGCGCCGAGACCGTGGCCATCCTCCCCTATGACCAGTACCTCAAGCGGTTCCCGGCCTACCTCCAGCAGCTCACCATGGAGAGCAACGGCAAGCACGTCACCCTCGACGGCGCCACGGTCTCCTATGCCACCGGCCCGGTCTACTGGGGCGAGCCGGGGACCAACGGCCAGCACTCATTCTACCAGTTGATCCACCAGGGGACCCGCCTGATCCCCTGCGACCTGATCGGCTTCTGCCGGTCGCTGAACCCCATGGAAGGCCACCACGACCAGCTCATGTCCAACGTCTTCGCCCAGGCCGAGGCGCTGGCCTTCGGCAAGACCGCCGAGGAGCTGAAGGCCGACCGGACCCCCGAACCGCTCATCCCCCACAAGACCTTCGACGGCAACCGCCCGACCAACGTCATCCTCGCCGAGCGGCTGACCCCCGAGATCCTCGGCAAGCTGGTCGCCCTCTACGAGCACAACGTCTTCACCCAGGGGACCATCTGGGGGATCGACTCGTTCGACCAGTGGGGCGTCGAGCTCGGCAAGGTTCTCGCCAGGCGGATCATCCCCGAGCTGGAGGCCAAGTCCGACCCCAGGCTGGAGCACGACAGCTCCACCAACGCCCTGATCCGCCGCTATCGGACCCTCAAGAAGCCCGTCTGAGAGGCTATCCGGGAACGATTCCCGGTCGGGGCAATGGGTTATGCCATATCGGTGATGGTTAATAAGTGCAAGACGCCCGGCGAATTCCGGAGTCCACGGTTCGGATCCGAGACCATTTATCAGCCATAAACCATTTGCCATTCCTCGTTTTCATTCCCGGATAGCCTCTGAATGACGCCCCCGGGGCGCCGGGATCCGCCGGCGCGCCCGGGCGTCGATTCCGGGCGAAGAAGGGTTGCCGGTCGGGGACCGGAAATCCGATGATGGGGTGTGGAGTGCGGGCGGTCCCCCGGTCGGGCGAAGGTGAAACCATGGCGGCAGAGCGGAAGTATCGCACCATCCTCCTGTTCGGGATGCCCGGCAGCGGCAAGGGGACGCAAGGGGCGGTGCTCGGCCAGCTCCCCGACCTGGTGCACATCTCGTGCGGCGATATCTTCCGCAAGCTCCCCAAATACGGCACCCTCGGCAAGGAGGTCGTCGACTTCACCTCGCAGGGGGCGCTCGTCCCCGACGACCTGACCGTCCGGATCTGGGAGCGGCACATCAAGATCCTGGAACTCCAGGAATACGTCCTCCCCGAGATCCACACCCTCGTGCTCGACGGCCTCCCCCGCAACTACACCCAGGCCGCCCGGCTCGACCACATGCTCGACGTCGCCCAGATCTTCCACCTCAAGATCGCCGACAACGTCCAGGCCATGGCCCGCCTCAAGTCCCGGGCCCTCCGCGAGAACCGGCTCGACGACATCAACGACGAGGTGATCCGCCGACGCCTCAAGACCTACTACGACGAGACCTATCAGACGCTCAGCTATTATGACCCCTCGATGATCTTCGAGATCGACGCCGGCCAGTCGCCCCTGGACGTCCTCCGCGACATCATCGACCGGCTGGCGGTCCTCCAGCACCATCGGTTCGACAAGCGGGAGCCGGCGGTCTCGGAACTGGCGAGGTAGATCCCGAAGGGGGCGGGCGGTCCCCGGGATCGGGGACCGCCCCGACGTCGGTTCAGACCGTGGCGGGGACCCGGAACCCGTCGCGATAGGGGCGGGTGAGCATGGCGTCGGCCTCGGAGTCGTGCACGAACGACTCGGTCGAGGGGTTGATGTGGAGCTTCCGGCCGAGTCGGTAGGCGATGTTCCCCAGGTGGCAATAGGCGCTGGACAGGTGGCCCTCCTCGATGTCGCCGTGGAGCGACCTGGCGTCGCGGCTCCGGACGGCCTTGAGGAAGTTGTCGAAGTGGTCGCCGCCGCCGGTCCCGCCGGGGCCCTTCTCCAGCTTGGGCCCGAGGTAGGTCTGCCAGGTGGTGTAGCTGGTGATGGCCAGGACGCCCTCGGTCCCGTAGAAGATGTCGCCGACCTTGGCCTGGGCCTCGTCGTTGGTGGGCAGGCCGCGGACCTCGAACTGGAGCAGGGCGTCGTCGAACTCGAAGGCGACGGCCTGGGTGTTGGGCGTCTCGCCGTCGTCCTTGTAGCCGTACCGGCCGCCGGAGGCCATGACGGTCCTGGGCAGCTCGTTCTTGTTCAGGCCCCACCGGGCGAGGTCCATCTGGTGGATCCCCTGGTTCCCCAGGTCGCCGTTGCCGGTGTTCCAGATCCAGTGCCAGTTGTAATGGAGTTTGTTCGGGTTGTACGGCTTCATCTCGGCCGGGCCGACCCAGAGGTTGTAGTCGAGCCCTTCGGGCGGGTTGCCGTCGGGCTTGTGGCCGATCGACCCCCGGGGCTTGTAGCAGAGCCCCTTGGCCATGTAGATCTCGCCGAGCTTGCCCGACCGGAGGAAGGCGATGGCGTCCTGGATCCCCTTGTGGCTCCGGCACTGGGTCCCGGCCTGGACGATCCGGTGGTACTTCCGGGCGGCGTCGACCGCCTTGCGCCCCTCGGAGACGTTGTGGCTGACCGGCTTCTCGACGTAGACATCCTTGCCCGCCTGGCAGGCCCAGATCGTCGCCAGCGAATGCCAGTGGTTGGGCGTGGCGATCGAGACGGCGTCGACCTCGGGGTCGTCGAAGATCCGGCGGAGGTCCTGGACATACTTCGGATCGGAGCCGTTGACCGCCCGGATCACCTTGCTGGCCGGGCCGATCACGCCCTGGTCGACGTCGCAGATGGTGGTAATCCGCGCGTCCTTGAGCTTGAGGTAGGCGGCGATGTGCTCCATCCCCCGGCCCCGGACGCCGATCACGGCCACCCGGATCTGATCGTTGGGCCCGACCTTCTTGGCGTCCTTCTTCGACGGGTCGGGGACGTCGTCGGCCGCCGCCCGGGTCGACGCGACCTCGAGCGCCGAGAGGCTGGCGGCCAGCGCGGCCGAATTCTGGAGGAACCGGCGACGGTCGATCGCGGGCATGGGGGCGGACTCCTGTGGGTGGGTCGGGGCAGGCCGGCGGGAAGATGGTCTATATCAGAACTTCATGGGCCTTTGACGTCAAGGCTCGGAGCCCGACCTTCGGTGCCGGATCGGCGCGTGGAGTCGCCCGGTCCTCGCCCGCGACATGCCGATTTCAGCCTCCGATCCGTCGGCAATGGGGCGGGGATCCCTCCGAGGGCCCGGACGGGGGCCCGGCCACGGCCCGCGTCGACGCGATCGGCATCGGCCTCGCGGCGGGGACCGGCCTCGGGGAAGGTTTCGGGATCGGGTCGGCGGACGACTCGGCCCCGGTCCAAGACGAACCCAACTCGTCGGAAGGGGTTTCGGGCTTGGCGGTTGCCTCGGATCCGTCGGCGCCGGCGTTGATCCGCTCGATCGCCTTGAGGGCCTGGAAGAAGCCGCGTTCGGCGGCGGCCTCGTACTTCCGGAGCTTGTCGCCTTCGCGGGAGACGTCGAACATCGCCCGGGCCGGCGCCCCGGCCCGATCCCGGGCGATGGCGTCGTGGTCGAGCCCGTCGCGGTCGGCCTGGAGGCGGGCGACCTCGGCGTCGATCACCGCGATCATCTCGGCCCGCGCGGCCTCGCGATCGGGCGACGACTCCACGACCAGGCTCCGATACAGCTCGTCGGCCCGGGTCGGGCGGCGGTGGGAATACTCGTGGCCGAGGAGCTGGGCGGCCCGGTCGCGCTGGGGATCGAACCACAGGATCCGGCCGGGTCCGGCCAGGTCGGCCCGGAGGTCGGCCCAGATTTCCATCATCCGGTCGATCCCCTCGGGCGACCGGCGGAGCTGGCGGACGGCCGAGGCCGGGTCGTCGGCCAGGAGGGCGACGAGGTCGTCGACGTCCATCCGCCTCCGGGCCTCCTCGACCTCGTCGGCGAGGAGGATGTCGCGGGTGAGGACGGCGGCCTCATGGCGGACGCATCGATCGAGCCGGACCGAGAGGATCGCCGCCCGGCGGGCCAGGAACCGGGCGACGTCGTCCTTCGGCTTGAGGTCGCGCTCGAACGACTCCAGCCGGCGTTCGACCTCGGCCGCGTCCTCGACGGGCAGGGCGATCCCCTCGCCGGTCAGGCCGTGCTTGAGGCCGTTCCGCCGCGAGATTTCCTTGCCTTCGGGGGTCCGGGGCCCCGTGCTCCGGAGGGCATTCTTCCGGTTGGCGGCCAGGCGTTCGGGGCTGCACGGCATGGGGTCGGACCTCGGGGGAGGGGTGCGGATCGTCCGGCGGCGCTCGCCGCCCGTCGCCCCTTATATTCACCCCCGGGCCGGGCGACTTATCACACGACCCGCCGAAATCCAGGACGACGGGGGGGCGGGCCCATCCTATATAGACTATCCGGGAATGAAAACGAGGAATGGCAAATGGTTTATGGCTGATAAATGGTCTCGGATCCGAGCCGTGGACCCCGGAATTCGCCGGGCGTCTTGCACTTATCAACCATCACCGATATGGCATAACCCATTGCCCCGACCGGGAATCGTTCCCGGATAGCCTCTAAGAGACTTCGGACAGGCGGGCCTCGATCCATCGGAGCGCGGGCCAGAAGCCTTCCGCCAGGGCGGAGAGGCGGAACGTGGGCCCGTCCCGGGATCGGAGCACCAGGCCCATCGCGTCGCCCCGGATCCGTTCCAACCCGCCCCAGGGGACCGGCTCGCGCCCGCCATCCGAGGGGATCCGGAGCCCGCGATCATCCAGGACGAATCCCCCTCGGATCCCGAGCCATCCCTGCCTCGTCACCAGGGCGCCGTGCCGGAAGACCGCGAGGGCGACGGGGAAGTGCAGGGGATTCGCGAACAGGCCGGCCCCGGTCAGGCATCGGAGGATCCCGCCCGCGATCGCCCCCATCGAGCGCGGGAGGGGATCCCGGAACGGGATCGACTCGCCGGCCGCCAGGCGACGGTCGAGGCGTCGGACCAGGTCGGAGACCAGGGTCTCCTCCAGGGCATCGCGGACCGAGCTGAACGGGGCGACCTCCGGCGAGAGCCGCAAGGGCCCGCCCCCCCGGCGCACCAGGACGCACGCCAGGTCGAGCCGGGCCGGGTCGAGCCGGATCGACTCCACCTCGGCGAACGGGACGTCATCCGTCCTCCGGCCCAGCTCGACGACCAACCGATCCCGCCGGATGGTGACCGCGAAGTCGGCGCGGCGGCGATAATCCCGCCGGGCCCACACCACCGTCCAGAGGCCGACCGGCGGGTAGATGAGGAGGAAATACCCCTCGAACCGCTCGTGGGGCAGGCCGAGGGCTTCGAGCCCGAACAGGATGGGGGTCGTGATGAACAACGACAGGAAGATGATGATGAACGGGACGGAGACCACGTATACCAGGCATCCCACGGCCTTGCTGCCGCCGGTCCTGCTGAACGTGACGGGCAGGGCGACCATCGCGGACGATCCTCCGGGAGGGGTCGAGGGCCTTGGCCCGCCGGCGGGCCGGGGCTGCGGACCCCCGGCCATCCCGCCGGCATGATTTCCCCGGGTCGCGCGCGGTCAGCGGCCCCCGGTCAGCTCCTGGACCAGCCCTTCGGCGCGGTAGATCGATCGGAGGGCCTCGACGATCCCCCGGGAGTCGACGGAGACGGCGCGGGCCCGGCGGTCGTCGTAGGCGAAGTCGAGGACGAGGGAGTCGACGTTGCCATCGAAGATCAGGCCGACGACCTGATTGTCGCGGTTGACGACCGGGCTCCCGGAATTCCCGCCGATGATGTCGGCCGTCGAGATCAGATTGAGCGGCGTGTCGAGGCGGAGCCGGCGGTCCTTCCGGGCCTCGAACCAGGTGGGCGGGAGCTGATAGGGGGGCTCGTCGCGGTGGGCCCGGGCGTGCTCGAAGGCGCCGCCGATCGTGGTGTAGGCGGGGATGATCTTGCCGTCGGCCTCGATCCCCTTGACGGTCCCGAACGCCAGCCGGAGGGTGAACGTGGCGTCGGGATAGGTCGACTCGCCCAGCTCGGCGAACCGGGCCCGTGCGATCAGGCCGTACTGGACGGTGTCGACGGCCTCGACCTGGTCCTCGAACCGCTTCCGGAGTGCCCGGGCGTCGGCGTCGACGGCCAGGGCGAGCTTGATTATCGGGTCGTCGCTGGCGGCGATCGCCTTCGGGCCCCCCTCGGCCAGGTCCTTCCGGGCCTTGACGCCGGCGAGCTTCGACCCGTCGACCAGCTCGGCGGCGGCCTGCTCGGGGGTCCGGCCCCGGAGGACCCGGTCGACGGTCGGGTCGTCGGGCATCCGCCCCTTCCAGAAGGCGAGCGACCGGGCGAGTTTGGCCTTCTCGAAGTCGGGATAGACGGGCGCCTCGGAGAACAGGCCGAGCTTGAGCGATTCCAGGGCCGACTCGCGATACTCGCGGAGCCGGTCGGCGTTGGGCCGGGCCGACTCGGCGGCCAGGCGGACCAGGGTCCGCGCCGTGGCGAACAGCTCGGAGTCGAAGGCGAGCCCGCGCTCCAGGAAGTTGAAGGGCCCGGCGATCTCGGCCGAGATCTTCTTCGATGCCGCGATCCTGTCCCAGGCGGCGGCGAAGGCGGCCTTGCGGGCGGGGTCGGCCTCGATCCGGGCCCGTAGCGCCTTCTCGTCCTCGGCCTTGCGGCCCATCAGGGCGGGGTCCTTGAGGCCCTTGTACCCGCCCTCGCGGGCCTTCCGGCTGTTCTGGATCCCGAACAGGTCCTCCTTCGACTGGCGGAACTGCTCGGGGCCGAGCTTGCCGTATTCGAGGAGGGACGCCTCGCGGTCGTGGAGCATGGCCAGGGTGAGCGGGAAGCTGACGTCCCGGAGGTATTCCAGGTGGGCCACGGTGAACAGCCGGCTGGTCCGGCCGGGGTGCCCGGCGACGAAGGTCAGCTCGCCCTCCTTCGAGCCGGCGGGGCTCCAGGCGAGGAAGTGCCTGGGGCGGGCGGGCTTGCCGTCCTCGTAGGCCCGGAAGAAGCAGACGTCGAGGTCGAAGCGCGGGTATTCGAAGTTGTCGGGGTCGCCGCCGAAGAAGGCGATGTCGAACTCGGGGGCGAACACCAGGCGGATGTCGGTGTACTTCTTGAAGGTGTAGAGGGCATACTTCCCGCCCTGGTAGAGCGTGACGACGTCGCTCCGGAGGCCGGTCTTATCCAGCGAGTCCTTCTCGATCTTCGCCATCGCGCCGCGCCGGGCGGTGTTGGCGGCGGCGTCGTCCATGTCGGCGGCGGCCGCCGCGTTGACCCGGTCGGTGACGTCCTCGATCCCGACCAGGACGTTCAATTCGAGGTCGGGCGCCTTCACCTCCTCGGCGTGGGTTTTGGCGTGGAAGCCGGTCTTGTAATAGTCTTTCTCCTTGGTGCTGATCTTCTGGAGCATGTCGGCGCCGACGTGGTGGTTGGTCATCACCAGGCCGTCGGGCGAGACGAACGACCCCGACCCGCCGCTGTTGAACCGGACCGCCGACGACTGGAGGTGCTCGACCCACCCCGGCGGCGGCTCGAAGCCATACGCCCGCTTCAGGTGGCCCAGCGGCAGCTTGTCGAAGGCCCACATCCCCTCGTCGGCGAGCACAAACCCTCCCGGCGCCGTCAGCGCGAGCGTGACGTAGACCCAGGCCTTGCGAATCGGACTCATGGTGCGAACTCCGTCGGGGCGGATGAGCTGTTGGGATGGCAGATTTCAGAATCTCAGATTTTAGATCTGAGAATTTGCTCAGAAAGCTGAGATTCTGAAATCTGGAATTTTCAAAGATCTTCCTCGCGGCCCTTCACGCCGTCGGTGACGGCCGCGGGGTCGTCGCCCTTGAAGAAGGCGCCGAGGCCGCAGAGCAGGAGCACGGCGATCATCAGGCCGAAGGCCCCGAGCGCCGGCCAGGGGCTCTCGACCCAGGCGGTCGGCAGATAGCCCGTCTTCGGGTGCGACAGGTCGAGCGCGGTGGAGACCCAGGCGAGCCGCTCCCAGTTCAGCAGCGCGATCAGGATCCCGGCGATGGCCCCGCCGGCGATGTAGCCGCTGGCCAGGAGCACGGCCGGGCTCGAATCGGAGTCCTCGGCCCGGGTCCGCCTGATCCGGTCGACCGCCACCCGGACCATCCCGCCGACGAAGATCGGCATCGAGGTCGACAGCGGGAGGTACACGCCCACGGCGAACGCCAGCGCCGGGGCGGCCGAGAGGTGCATCAGCCCGGCGATCAGGGCGCCCAGGATCACCAGGCCCCAGGGGAGCTGGCCGCGCATGATCCCGTCGATGATCAGGGCCATCAGCCGGGCCTTGGGGGCGACGTACCGGGTGACCTCGGTGCCGTCGTCGCGGGCCTTCAACCGGCCGTTGATCGCCGGGTCGATCAGGTATCGGGCCCGGCCCGAGTCGTCGACCAGGTACTTGCCCGGCGGCTTGACGGTGTCGGCGTCGGCGACCCACCAGACCTTGTACGTCCTGCCGTCGGGGCCGGCCTCGGTCCGGGTCAGCCGGGAGACGTCGGCGGTGGCGGTGGGGAGGTGTTCGGCCTTGCCGGTGACGATCGTGCCGGCCTGGTTGAGCAGCAGGAGCGTGAACCCGATCACGATCGCCGACGTCAGCGCCCCGACCAGGATGGCGAGCTGCTGCGACCGGGGCGTGGCGCCGATCAGGTAGCCGGTCTTGAGGTCCTGCGAGGTGGTCCCGCCGTTGGAGGCCGCCACGCAGACGATCCCGGCGATCGAGAGCGCCGCGACCCGGTAGGCCGTGCCGACCCACCCCATCAGGACGAAGGCCAGGCAGGTGAGCAGGAGCGTGGCGACGGTCATGCCCGAGATCGGGTTGGAGGACGAACCGATCTCGCCGGTCAGCCGCGACGAGACGGTGACGAACAGGAACCCGAACACGGCGATCATCAGGGCGCCGGCGATCCGCCCGCTGGCGCCGACCTCGGCGGGGAAGAGGTTCGTGGCGGCGATGGCCGCCACCAGGCCGGTCGAGCCCAGGCCGACCAGCCAGAGCGGCAGGTCGCGCTCGGTCCGGCCGGTCGACCGCCGCTGGCCGTCGCCCGCGCGCCGGAGGTCGCCCAGGCCGGATCTCAACGAGGAGAGGATCAGCGGGAGGGCCTGCACCAGGCTGATCACCCCGCCCGCGGCGACCGCACCGGCCCCGATGTAGAGGATGTAGGCATTCCGGATGTCGTCGGCGTCCATCTCCACGACCGGCCTGGTCCCGGGGAAGATCGTCGCGGTCGAGCCCTGGGAGAACAGGACGATGGCCGGCGTGAGCACCAGGTAGGCCAGGACCCCCCCGGCGAAGGTGACCGACGCGATCCTCGGGCCGATGATGTAGCCGACCCCGAGCAGGACCGGCGACACGTCGCACGAGAGGACCGCCCCCTTGAAGTCGCGGAACTTCCGCTCCGGGACCTCCTTCCAGAGCTTCAGGGCCTGCATCAGGATCTGGTAGACGAACGCCAGCCCGAACCCGGTGAAGACCGTCCGGGCGCTCGAACCGCCCTGCTCGCCGACGATCAGGACCTTGGCGCAGGCCGTCCCCTCGGGGTACTTCAGCGCCCCATGCTGGCTGACGATGAAGGCCCGGCGGAGCGGGATCATCATCAGGATCCCGAGCAGGCCGCCCAGCGCCGCGACCAGCATCACCTGCACGGCCTGCATGTCGTAGCCGAGGATCATCAGCGCCGGCATGGTGACGCCGACGCCGAAGGCGATCGACTCGCCCGCCGAGCCGGTCGTCTGGACGATGTTGTTCTCCAGGATCGTCGCCGGCCGGGTCCCGGCGAGCCGCGAGAACGCCCGGAACAGCGTGATCGACAGCACGGCCACCGGGATCGACGCCGAGACCGTCATCCCGACCTTGAGGACCAGGTAGAGCGACGACGCCCCGAAGATGATCCCCAGGATCGCCCCCAGGAGCACGGCCGACCACGTCAGCTCCGGCATCGTTGCCGAGTCGGCGACGTAGGGGCGGTGGGCGGCCCGGGCGGGCTCGGGCGGAAGATGGACCGACATGACGTCCGGGGCTCCCCTGATCGGAGCCCGGGCCGCGACGGCGCGGGGACTCCCCTCGCGACCCCGACGCGGACCGGGATCGCACCACCATAACCGCCCGGGGCGGCCGGGGCCAAGGGCCCGGATCGCGGGGGGAGGCGGGCCGGGCCCGCTACCTCGCGGCGACGGCCTGGCGGGCGGGTCGCGGGCCCTGGAACGGTCGGTCGAGGTAGTGGCGGGTGAACCAGGCGGCGGCCATCGCCTGCCACTTCTGGATGGCCAGGCCGTCCCAGTCGTAGGCCGATCGGAGCCGGTCGCGGTCGGCGATCGTCTCGCGGATGGCGTCCTCGCCCCGGCCCAGGGTCTCCTCGACGATCGCCAGGGTCGCGTCCGGGTCGTCGCCGGGGCAGAACTTCGCCCCCTGGTAGGTCTCGAAGAGGCTCCGGGTCACCTCCAGGTCGGTCAGGAAGACCGGGGTCCCGGAGACGAGGCCCTCCAGGATCGGGATCCCGAACGCCTCGAACTCCGAGAGCAGGAACACGGCCCGGCTCTCGGCATACGCCCGCCTCAGCTCGGCCTCGCCGACGTACCCCCGCAGCTCGCAGGCCGGCCGGAGCGCGGCGGGGATCCGCTCTCGGGCCGTGTCGCTGCCGTTGCCGATGACGACCAGCTTCAGCTCGGGCCAGCGGCGGAGGATCCGGGGGAGGATCGCCAGGATCCGGTCGAACCGCTTCCGGGGCTCGGCCAGGTCGCCCACGAACAGGAGGTGCGGCTTCCGGGCGGGCGGGCCGGGCCGGTACTCGTCGGTGTTGCAGCCGTTGGCCACATAATGGCAGTTGTTCCGCCCGGACGCCTGGGCCTGGACCACCCGGCGCTCCCAGGGCGAGACGCAGAGCACGGCGTCGGCCCGGCGGGCCATCCGGTGATGGACGTCGTCGGTGTTGGCCGACACCTCGGCCGACATCGGGACCGTCCAGAGCGGCTGGAAGTGGCCGGTATACACCAGGGCCCGGTCGCCGATCTCGCGGAGGATCACCTCGTTGGTCGCCGAGTTGGCCCAGCAGAGGGCCTCGACCAGGTCCCAGCCGTCGCGCCGGAGGAGGCCCGGCAGGGTGGAGCTGAACGAGTCGAGCGACCGGGGCGACGTCAGGCCGGGGCCGACGTGGACCGGGATCCCGTGCCGCTTGCCGAAGGCGGTCACCAGGTCGAGGTTCCTGGGGTAGCAGTCGTCGACGGCGATCTCGAAGTCGACCCGCTCGCGGAGCCGGGCGGTCAGCTCGAAGACGGCCCGGCCGATCCCCGAGTACATCTGGTTGCTCGACGACAGGACCGACAGCACGCGCATCCTCGGGCCGGCGGCGGCCGGGAACAGCCGGCGGGCCCCGGCGTCGGCGTCGGCGACGGCGTGGCGTCGGGGGATCGGGAAGTGGGGTGCGGCCATCGGACGGCTCCGCGAGAGGACGGGGACGGACTCCGGATCGACCCGGCGGGGACCGCGGCGGTTCAGCCGACGTCGGCCCGATCGGCCGGCGCCCCGGCCTCGGCGGCGGCCCGGGCCGTCAGGAGGGCGTCGACGTGCTCCTCCAGGACCGCGAGCCGGCGGACCATCGCCACGTAGTCCCAGCCGAAGGCGATCGTCGCCGGGAGCTTCGCCGCCTGGTCGTCGTGCCGCCGCCGGACGTCGTCGATCTGGCCTCGGAGGTCGCGGATCTCGTGCTCGGCGACGTCCAGCCGGTGGCAGAGGCTCGCCAGGATCTCCACCAGCCGCCGGAACGGCGGAAGGAGGATCTTCCGGCACTGGCGGCGGACCCAGGATTTCAGCCCGGAGCGGCCCGACTCGGGTTCGCAGCCGACGTTGTAGAAGGCCAGATGGTCCATCGCGACACGTTCCCCCGTTTCGACCGCCGATTGGGACGAGGGGGCCGCGATCGGGGCCGCCCTCCACGCCCTGGTTATCGGGACATCCGACACCACCGCTTGAATCGTTATCCCCGCCCGGTCAGGCCACCGCGACCGCCTCCTGGACCAAAACCTTGGTGAGCTTCTCGGCCAGGAGGGCCATCCGGTACGCCTCGGCCGAGGTCCCGGCTCCGGCCCGGGGCCGGGCCGCGGCCCCGGCCAGGGCGCGCTCGATCCTCGGGACCTGGGCGTCGAGGTGGAAGTCGCGGCCGATCGCCGCGGCGGCCCGGCGGGCGATCGGTGCCAGGTCGACCGAGCCGTCCAGGATGGCGGCGATGGCGTCGGCGAAGGCGTCGGGGTGGCGGTCGGCCTTCAGGCAGTGGACCCCGTGGACGGCCCACTCGGCGTTGCCGGAGAGCTGCGACATCAGCGGGACGCACCCCCGCCACGACGCCTCCAGGGGGGCGAAGGCGAACGGCTCGCGGTGCCAGGTCGGGAATGCGAAGACGTCGTAGGTGGGGTAGAGCCGGGCCAGCTCGGCCTGGGGCCGCGACCCCCGGAAGGTGACGTGGCGATCGAGGCCGAGGCGGCGGACCAGGGTCGGATAGTGGTGGTCCTCGACGTTCCCGTAGACGTCGACCAGGAAGTTGTCGAGGCCCCGCTCGCGGACCCGGGCGGCGGCCTCGATCAGGATGTCGACCCCCTTGTGCGGGGCGATCTGGCCGGCGGCGATGATCCGGAGCGTCTGCCCGGCCCGATAGAAGTTCGACCGGGGGGCGGGCGGCTCGCCGACCACCCAGTTGGGCACCACCTCGACATGGGGCCGGAGCCGGACGCCCAGGGCCTCGATCTCGTCGACCAGCTGCCGGGAGCAGGCCAGGTATCGGCCGTCGAGCTGGCGGTCGACCTCGCGGAGGAGCGGCTCGATCACCCGGCCGCCGGACCGGCAGAGCGCCACCGGGACGTCGTCCATCAGGTGCCAGACCCAGGGGACCCGGAGGTGCTGGATCGCGGCCATCAGGCCCAGCCCGCCCACGCCGACGATCATCCAGACGTAGGCCACGTCCGGCCGGAAATCCTCGATCGCGCGGGTCAGGGCGTGGACGTTGAAGGCGCTGACGCCGGTGGCCTCGGCCTGCATCAGCCGGTTGGTGACCGGGTGGCTGAGGTCGAGGACGTATCGGTTGCTGTTCCAGACCTCGCTGACCTTGAGGGCCCGGAGGACGTGGGGCTCGTGGGGGGCCGGTGTCCGGGGCGCGATGGTCAGGACCCGGGCGTCGTGGCCCCGGGCCCGGAGGGCGTCGACGACCTGCTTGCAGCCCAGCTCGTAGCCGCCGATCACGTCGGGCGGGTACAGGTTCGACAGGACCAGGACCTTCACGCGGCCACCTCCCGGGCTCGGGCGATCAGCGGTTCGTAGACGGCGACCATCCGGGCCCCGGCGACCCGGAAGTCGTATTCCTGCTCGACCTGCCGGCGGGCCTGCCGGCCCAGCCGGTCGACCAGCGCGGGGTCATGGGCCAGCTCCCGGAGCCGGTCGGTGAGCATGGGGAGGTCGTCGAAGACGTATCCCGTCTCGCCGTCGATGACGTACTCGGGCATCCCCGCGACGTTGGAGCAGATGGCCGGCGTGCCGCAGGCCATCGCCTCCAGCAGGGTGAACCCCATCAGCTCCGGGCAGAGGTGGGTCTGGCCGTAATAGTCGCGATAGACCGACGGGAGGACGTTGACCCAGGCCCGGCGGTACAGGTCGAGGATCGCGTCGTCGTCGGCGTCGGTGATGAAGGTCACGTCCTTGCCGGCGGCGAGCCCCTTGAGGACCTCGAAGTATTCGGGCTGGTAGGGCCGGCCGCAGACGGTCAGCGGGAGCTCGGGCGGCAGCGCGGCGATCAGCCGGTCGATCCCCTTGTGGGGCAGGAGCCGGCCGACGAACAGGACCCGGTCGCGCGTGATCCGCTCGCGGGGCGGGGTGAAGTGGGCCCCGTCGACGCCCCCCTTGATCACGGTGATCGGCGTGCTGGTCCGGTACAGGGCCGCGCCGAACCGGGAGTTGGAGACGATGTGGTCGGCCAGCTCCAGGCTCCCGATCGAGGTCCCGAGCGTGCTGGTGGTGCCGCCGTGGTCGGTGACGACGATCGGCTTGCCCTGCTGCCTGGCGACGAGGTAGGCGACCTCGGAGCACCGGGTGTAGGCCTGGTGGACGTGGATCAGGTCGGCGTCGGCGATGGCCGCCGGCAGCTCCCAGGAGACGACGTCGAGCGGGTTGATCGGTGGCCGGGCCGCGGCCAGGACCCGGACCATCAGGCCCGGGGCGAGCCGGTAGCTCCGCGAGGCCGGGCCGAACGAGATCAGGTCGACCGAGTAGGCCCCCCCCGAGCCCTCGACGATCCCGCGCGACAGGTTGAGCGGGTACCGCTCGCCGCCGCCGATATACGACTCGTCGCTGAAGTACATGGGGGTCAGGCAGGCGATCTTCGCCACGAGATGGGGCTCCGTCTCCCACGGACCAGGGAATCCTTCGCGCGCCCGGGTCGGTGCGGGAGCATCCGCCCGAGCGATGGGGCCTCCTTGCCCCGCCGGTCATCGTCTCATGGTCGCCCGTCGCCGGCGTCCCGGCTCTCAAAGCTCAGATCCCGGATCTCAGATCCCGGCCTCGGCCCGGGCGTCGGACGGGGCCTTGTGGGGTGCGCCGGTCGCGGCGTGCGACCCGTCGGCGATCCAGCCCGACGGCTTCCGAACGGCCGCCGGCTTATGCGCGATCACGACCTGGCTCTTGGGCATGACCTTGTCGAGCCCCTCGGCGACCCGGCCCCCGAGCGGGCAGGCCATCAGCTCCTCCCAGACCGACTCCCACTTCGCGATCAGTGGGGGCGGCGGCGTGGGGGCGCCGGGGTAGTGGTTGGTCCCGCAGGCCATCCGGAGGATCCACCAGAATGAGTGGTAGAAGCCGACGCCGACCCGGCGGTCGACCTCCAGCCCCACGCCCTCGATCAGCCCGGCGAACCGATCGCGCTCGAATACGTTGATGTGACCGGGGGGCTGGAAGTAGCCGGGAGGGCTGACGACCGCCATCACGCCCTCGGACGCCGGGTCGGGGACCGAGATCCAGTATCGCGCCCCCGGCCGGCCGATCCGGGCCAGCTCGGCCACGAATCGCTCGGGGTGGCGGGTGTGCTCGACGACCTCGGTGCAGATGACGACGTCGACGCTGGCGTCGGGCAGCGGGAGCGTCTCGGAATCGACGCCGGTCAGGATCGCGCGGAACGACCGGGCGGGGACGTCCCGCATCTTCCGCTCCATCAGCTCGATCAGGCCGGAATTGACCTCGATCCCGATCACATCGGCGCCGAGCCGGCCGGCGAAGACGCAGTTGTCGCCGAGGCCGCAGCCGACGTCGACCACCGTGTCGTCCTCGGTGATCTCGACGCCCGGGAAGATCTCGGCGCGCTTCCGTTCGGCCATCGCGGCAACTCCGTTCCATCCGTGAATTGGGAGGCCACGTCCCGGGCGCTTCGGGACGGCGCGGGCCCTTGTATCAGAGGCCCGCGCGGGGGTCAAGGCCGGCCCGATCGGGCGGGTCGCTGTCGGTGGCCAGTGGGTGGTGGTCAGTGGTCAGTGGTCAGTGGTCAGTGGTCAGTGGTCAGTGGTCAGTGGTCAGTGGTCAGTGGTCAGTCAGATAGCATTTTTCGATTCAACCCACTGCCCACCGACCACTGCCCACCGACCACTGCCCACCGACCACTGCCCACTGCCCACTGCCCACCGACCGCTCGGTCCGATCAGCCGATCCGGGCGATCCCGCCGGAGGGCTTCTCGGGGACCTCGGGGGACTGCCAGTCGAACCAGGCGTCCTTGAACTCGATCCGCCGCTTCTCGCGCATGGCGATGTTGCTGGTCAGGGCGATGATGGCGTCGGCCATGGCGACCTCGCCCCGGCACCGGGGCTTGTGGTCGGGGTCGTCGTGGTAGGCCGAGGCGTTCCCGTGGCGGACGCAGAAGGCGAAGTGCTCCAGCTCCTCGCGGTATCCCTTGGACGGGTCGGCCGTGGCCAGGCCGCCCAGGCTCGACGCGGCCGACGGGCCCGCGGCGCTGGGGCTGGACTCGACGACCGGCTTGCCGGCCGCCTTGGTCTCCACCGTCACGGTGGTCGCCCTCGGCCCGCCGCCCTTCCAGGTGTTCCGGTCGATCTCCTTGAACAGGAGGATCTCCTTCTCCTGCTCGACGAACATCGTGGCCCGCGAGCCCATCAGCTCCTCGCCATAATTCTCGAAGGCATTGGTGTTGATCGACGAGTAGGTGACGACGACGCGGTCCTTCTCGGCCTTGCCGGGGAACTCGAAGTTGACGAAGACGTGGTCGTCGACCTCGCGGCCGTCGGTGTAGAAGAAGGTCCCGCCGATCCCGGTGACGGCCAGGGGGTGCTTCTTGCCGAGGAAGATTGAGCAGGCGTCGAGCTGGTGGCTGCCCAGCTCGGCCATCAGCCCGGCGCCGGTCCGGTTGTAGAGCCGCCACCGGACCAGCTCGTCGAGGCTCTTGTAGCCGTACCGGGCGAAATCGATCTTCTCGTCCTCGGGGGGGATCGGGGGCTTCCAGCCGTCGAAGTAGAGGACGTTGCCGGCGCCGTCCCGCTTGTAGACGGGGTTCCCCTTGTCGTCGTAGACCAGCTTGCCGTCGGAATCCTTCTCGATCTGGGGGCAGGAATTGTTGCGGTGCCAGAGGGCCCGGATGTGGCGGATCTCGCCGAGGTGGCCCTCCTGGACCAGGTAGTTGGCGTTGTCGTAGAGCGCCGAGTAGTGCCGCTGGTGGCCCACGGCCAGGAGCTTGTTGGTGTCGTGGGCGACCTTGACCATCTCCTTGCACTGGGTGACGTTGTGCGCCATCAGCTTCTCGCAGAAGACGTGCTTGCCCGCCTTCATGGCCTGGATGGCGACCGGGGCGTGGAGCCAGAGGGGCAGGGCGATGACGACCATCTCGACCCGGTCGTCCTTGAGCATCTCGTCGACGTCGGCGTATCTCCGGAGCTTGTCGACGTCGGCCTTGGAGTAGTCCTTGTGCCGGGCGAACTCCTTGGCCGCCCGCTCCTTCTGCGAGGGGCGGATGTCGCAGAAGCCGACGAAGTCGACGTAGGCCCGGTTGTGGTCGTGGATCATGGCGCCGCAACCCTCGTTGCCGGTGCCGATGATCGCGGCGCGGACGGGCGGCTTGTCGCCCATCTCCTGGTATCCGAAGTAGAAGGCGCCCAGGGCGGGGGTGACGGCCGCTGCCTTGAGGAAGTCGCGGCGGGTCGAGCCGATCACCTCGTTGGCATTGGCACGCCCCAGGGCTCGCTGGTCGGGGGACAGGTTCAGCATCGGTCGCTCCTTATCGGCGTCAGCGGGGCTTGAATTTCCGACGGTCTTGCGGCTGGGGCCGGGCGGCCGGCGGCGGGTCGGCCGCCGCCAGATCGCGGGCCCGGCGCCCCCGGCCGATCCAGCCGAAGAGCAGGGCGTCGACGCCGAGCCAGAGGCCGCTGGGCGTGGCGGCCAGGGCCAGGCAGGCCAGCATCTCGATCAGGTTCTTGTTGACGTACCGATAATGCCCCTCGGTGATCCCCTCGGGCAGGCCGGGCCAGGGGGGCATGCTCAGGTAGAAGCTCAGCAGGTATGCGGCGCCTCCCAGGGCGGCCACGGGGGTGAACAGGCCGAGCATCAGCAGGAGCCCGACCGCCGACAGCCCCCACATCGTGGCCATGTCGAGCTTCTGGAGCGGGGTCAGGGGCGGCCGGTATTCGGCGGCCTCGCGGAGCTGCTCGGGGGTGGCCAGTCGGGCCTTGCCCTCGGGGAGCTCGGCTTCCTTGAGCTGCTCGGGGGTGGCCACCTTGATCAGGCCGCCGCGGATCGCGGCCACCTTGATCTGGTCGGGGGTGGCCAGCTTGGACACCCCGTCGCGGAGCGCCCCGGTCCAGGCGTCGACCTGCTGGAACAGCTCCCTGCGGTCGGCCTCGGCGCCCTTGCGGATCGTCCGGGCGTTCTCCTTCTCGGACTCCAGGGCGCGCGGGTTCTCCTCGATGTCCCGGTATGCCTTGATGTCCCGGAGATATTTCTTGACCTTCTCGGCGTTGCTGGGGTCGTTGAACCACCCCTCGGCCACCTGCTCGCGATCGCGGAGTTCCCGCCGGGCCAGCTTCAACTGGTCGGCGTCGAGGTCATAATGGGCGCCGATCCGCTCGACGTCGGCCGACCACTGGCGACGGAGCCGTTCGAGGTCGAGCCGGTTGCGGCCGTCGACGTCGGGGATCAGGGCCCGGAATCGGGGGGCGAGCGGGCCGGAGGCGTTCCGGAGGTAGCCCTCGGACGAGAACGGCGGGCCCTCGGGGACCGGGAGTTTCTTCCCCAGGAACGACGACTTGCCCTCCGGGGTCGACAGGATCTTCTGGGTCCCCTCGTAGAGGAAGTGCCAGCCGATCGCGACCCGGAGCAGGACCAGGAACAGCGCCCCGAAGAATCCGGGGTAGTAGCGACGCAAGGCGGCCAAGACGTCTCCTCCTCCGAAGGCGGGGGCCCGGGCGGGTCGCCGCGGTCAATCCCGGCGCGGGCCGGGGATGTAGTCGGCGTCGGTCAGCTGGAACGGCTCGACCAGGGTCGGCCCGCCGGGGTCGGGGCGGGTCACGAACAGGGCCCCGACGTCGGGCCGGCCGGCCAGGACCGCCGGGGCGCCCGACGGGCCGAGCAGGTAGAGGGCGGTCGACAGCGCGTCGGCCTCGGCGGCCGAGGGCGCCAGGACGGTGACGCCGGCCGGGCCGTCGGCGGGCGGCTCGCCGGTCCGAGGGTCGATGATGTGGCCGAAGGCCCGCCCCCCGGCCTCGAACCGCTGGAATGCCGCGCCCGAGGTCCCCATCCCCCGGTTCCTCAGCCGGACCGTGCCCAGCGGGACGTCGGGGCGGAAGGGGTCGCGGAGGGCGACGGCCCATCGGCCGCCGAAGTCGTCGGGCGGCGAGCCGAGGGCGTAGAGGCTGGACCGGCCCCCGTGGATCAGGGCCGACGTCGGCCACCAGTGGGCCCGGATCACGTCGACCGCCCGGTCGATGGCGTACCCCTTGCCGATGCTCCCCAGGTTGATGACCACGCCGGGGCGGTCGAAGGCCACGGTCCGCCGGCCGGGGTCGAGGGTCAGGTGATCCGACCCGGTCCGGGCCCGGGCGTCGGCCAGAGCCTCGGGGGTGGGGACGCGCCTCGGGCCCCGGGTGAACCCCCAGGCCAGCGACAGGGCGCCCGCGGTCACGTCGTACGCCCCGCCGGTCCGATGGCCGATCTCCACGGCCCGCTCCAGGAGCGAGAACAGCCCGGCCTCGACGGCGACCGGCCCGGCGTGGGCCGATGCGTTCAGGCGGCTGACCTCGGATTCCTCGTTGTAGACCGTGAGCTGGGCTTCGAGCTCCTCGACCACGTCGAGCGCCCGGGTGGCCAGGTCGACCGCGCCGGGGACGCCGGCGCCCAGCCGGACCTCGAAGTACGAACCCATCAGCGACCGGCTGGCGTTGATCAGCGAGTACGACCCGCCGAGCGGGGCCGTCGGCGACGGGGCCGGGGCGGGCGCGGCAGACCGGGGCCGGAACATGTCGCGCCGGCTGACTCGGCCTCGCGGTTGTCCCTGCTCAACGCCGTCCGGCACCATGACGCGGTCATCCCAAGGGGGCGAGGGGGCGATCATCATCGGTCGATTTCGGCCGTGAGCGGGGCGGCCGTGGGCGGGTCGGGCGCGGTCGCGTATGAGTCAAGTATACCGATTCCCCTCGGCCCGAAAAGGGCCTGCCGATTTCCAGCCCGGCCACCCCGAAACCCGGATCCGAGACCGGGCTTCCCTCGACCCTTCCGGCCCAAACTTGTTTTTGCAAAACGAACCCAACTTGCCATAATTGTTTGCCGGATTGATTGTTATAACCCGGGAGGTGGATCCGCCTCTTCGATCTGGGTGGGTGGCAGGGG